>Ga0265292_1000054_pt1 | contig 255704 bp, 161 predicted proteins | sample Munlanlewell296A_FD_189080 | JGI IMG/M metagenome (GOLD analysis project Ga0265292, IMG submission 189080) | Leachate microbial communities from a municipal landfill in Southern Ontario, Canada - Leachate well 296A | ecosystem: Engineered > Solid waste > Landfill > Unclassified | place... | reverse complement strand
AAACCCAATTGATAGTTGCACTTTTTAATTCGCCTGGAGGGACGGTGCCGACAGATTTGCTTCCGATAAATTCTTTTGATGGTGAATTATCGTAAAAATTAGCAGTAACATTATATGCAGTTGCAGTACCGTCATTATGCATGAATACTGTAATAGCTGTTTTTTCGCCTTCCTCGGGGTGATTGTTCCAGAATATTATGTTTTCCCAATTCCGTATAACAACGTTTGGAGCATCTGCCCTTGTGGTGCCAGACCTGCCCTCGTTATCAGGTAATATATCGGACTTGTTTTCGTTCTCGACCGGTACGTTTGTTTCGCCCGGAGAAGCGCTAAAAGAAACGATGCTGACGGCGAGTGGTAAAAGTAGAGTGAGAGATACGAATAAGGCCATCACTCTCGAAAGGTGATGGATGTCTTTTTTTAGCCGTCTGCCGTCATTCACATCCATATAATCCACCACACAATACATTTCTATGGTTTATTATATTTATACATTATGGTACAATACAATCAAGTGTTAGTGTTTTAATTATACTTAGATCCATAAGACATATTAGTTTGAGAGTTTAAAAAACTATCATGCCCAAATTGAAAATACTGGCTAAATTTCGACTTTTGCCTATATTGTGCTGCATTTCGAAACCTAATTTAATCAGAAAAACTATCCTCCGGCATATGGAAAATTACGCGATGAAGAAAAAGAGGATGGTACAGCAACTCATTGAGGATGGCCATATCCGCAAAAAAGAAGTTATAGACGCAATGGAAAGTGTGGATAGGCATATTTTTGTTCCAGATGAAATCCGGGATTCCGCATATGTGGATTCGCCATTGCCCATTGGTGAAGGCCAAACCATATCAGCGCCGCACATGGTAGGCATAATGGCAGAGTGTTTGGAGTTGGATAAAGACCAAAAAGTCTTAGAGATAGGCACTGGCTTTGGATATCATGCCGCAGTTATAGCCAAAATTGTCGGCGAGAACGGCAAGGTATACACTGTGGAAAGAATAGAGACACTGGCTGAGCGGGCAAGGGCGAATTTAGAAAAAATAAAACTATCCCAGATCGTGACCGTAATTGTAGGCGACGGCTCGAAAGGGCTACTAGAATATGCCCCGTATGATAGAATTTTCGTGGCCTGCGCGGCACCAGATATTCCTAAACCATTAATCGAGCAACTAAAGGATGGCGGGATACTTCTTATTCCAGTAGGCGGACGATGGCACCAGACATTATTTCAGTGCAGGAAGATAGGAAATAAGATAGAAAAGAAGGATATGGGTGGTTGTGTGTTTGTTCCGTTGATTGGGGAATACGGGGCGAGGGAAGAGAGAGGAGAATAAGAAGAATGTGGGGGCATACTCTAACCGATACTAAATTATGCCACAAGACAAATCAGGTTTTACAATGAAAATCCCAAAAACACATCCAAGATACCAATCCCTCATCACCAGAGAGAAACTCGTCAAGTACATGAAAAAAGGAATTGTCGCTGAAACAGGTCTCATAGCTCACGGTAGGGGAGAGACTTTTGACTATCTTATAGGTGAAAAGACGACACCTGAAGCAAGAATGGCCGAGAAGGTAGCCGCATGCTATCTTTTGCTGGCGAAGAATCCGGTAGTTTCAGTGAACGGAAATACTGCTGCACTTTGTTCCAAGGACATTGTAAAACTAGCAAAACTAGTCCCACTAAAAATAGAGATAAACCTATTTCACAGAACAAAAAAAAGAATGAAAAATGTTGCAGAGGAGCTTAAGAGGTTTGGCGCCGCAAATATCTTAGGCGAGAAACTAGATGCTAGAATTCCAGGATTATTGCACAACAGAGGTCTGTGCGCAAAGAACGGAATATTCGGCAGCGACGTAGTGCTTATCCCACTAGAGGACGGGGACAGAGCAGGGGTACTAAAGAAAATGGGAAAAATAGTTATAGCTATCGATTTGAACCCAGTATCTAGAACGTCAATAGCCGCAGATGTTACGATCGTGGACAATGTTGTCAGGGCAATACCGGAAATTACAAATTTTGTGAAGATGTATAAAACCACTTCAAAGAAGAAGTTAAAAAGTGAAATAGAAAAGTTCGACAACAAAAAAAGTTTATTAAAGATTCTAAAGAGTATCTCCCAGTTAGGAAATCCCCAATAACAACCCCAAAAAATATAAATATTGAACTCAACGTAGGGGGTTATCCAACTAACGAAAAATTCAGTGATGGAGGAGCATAAACTTGGCAGTAGAAGAGAAATCCCGCACCGCGACTAGAAAAGCAAAAGAGAAATGGATGAACAAAATATGGTACAAAATATATGCACCAGAGGCATTCGATAAAAAGCAAATCGGGGAAACATTATCTGCAGACCCTTCGAAACTGGTAGGAAGGATTGTAGAAACCACAATTCAAGAACTTGCCGGTGACTTGTCAAAGGTGCACATAAAGCTTAAATTCCAAGTAACCGAAATCAAAGGCACGGATGCGCACACAAAATTCATCGGGCATGACCTTACCAGTGACTATGTAAGAAGATTTGCAAGGAGAAGGCAATCCAGGACAGACGTCGTTTGCGACGTACTTACCAAGGATAACATAAAGGTTCGAGTCAAAGCAATGGCTGTAACTGGAAAAAGGATACAATCCACACAAGAAACTGTGATACGGAATAAGATGCACGAGATGATGTTCAAAAGCGGCAATGCACAGACATTCAATGATTTTGTTAAAATCGTATTGTCTGGCGAACTCGGCGCCTCTATGATGAAGGAGTGCAAGCCGATATATCCTCTTCAGCGCGTAGAAATAAGAAAAACAGAACTTTTCCCATTGACCATGGAAGCAACGACTGCAGAAGCAGTGGCCGAACCGACCGAACCAGCAGAGCATAAAGAACCTGAACATAAAGAAGAATTGCATGAGGAAACAGAGCATAAAGAAGAATTGCATGAGGAAACAGAGCATAAAGAAACGGTGCATAAAGAGAAGAAGGAGAAGAAAGTAAAAACAGAGACGAAAAAACCTTCGGCGCCGCCCGCACCCGCGAATTTACCGGCAAACGCTTAATATAATCATTCGTTCTTTTTACGTGCGCATATGAAAAGAAAAACTAACAGTGGTACAATAAGGAAATCTAATAATTTATGGCGGTTGATTGATACAGATATCGCAGAGCCGCACTATACGGCGGCCTTGGACGAAGCTATATTGATCGAGCGTTCTTCCGACAAAGTGCCGGATACCATACATTTTTACAGAAGAAAACCTCCTGCAATATCCCTCGGCTATTTTCAGGACCCGGAAGAAGAGGTGAATGGCAAATTGTGTAAAAAGGCGGGCGTAGAACTTTTGAGAAGAGCAAGCGGCGGCGGGGCGATATACACGGATGAAAAGCAGTTGATCTTTGCAGTTGCATACAAAGAAACTACTCCGCAAAGCATAATCAAATCATATAAAAAAATCGGCGATGTAATAATAACTGCATTTCACGAATTTTCCCTAGATGCAAAATTCAAGCCGGTAAACGATGTTCAGATAAATGGGAAAAAGATATCTGGCTCAGCACAAACAAGGAAAGCAGGCGCCATACTCCATCATGGCACGGTTATCGTAGATTGTGATTTTGAAAAGATGGCAAAGTATCTAAAATTTTCAAGCGAAAAAAATGCAGACAAATCTCATAAAAAAATCACAGAACGAATAACATCGCTTGCGATAGAATTGGGTGAAGCGCCTAAAATGGAAGACGTAAAAGCAAGTTTGCTAAAGGGGTTTGAAAAGGTGTTTGGTATTAAGGTCGTAAACGGAAGTTTAACTAATTCCGAAAAAAAACTGGCCGCAAAACTTGTCCGGACAAAATACGGGAAAGAAGAGTGGACTTATGGGAGATGCGGGAAAAGGGCATAAAAAACCTGAACACCGAAACTCTTTGTTGTCTGTTTTCCCTTAGCACTCTTCTGCATTCCTGCGCTTGGTGATATCCCGAATGACAGTCAACAGTGCTTTTTCGCCCTCATAGACAATAGGCGTCGTCGTCACTTCTCCGATTATGGCCTTTCCGTCCAGACTCACGAATTTTTCCTCTACAAGCGGCACAGTCTTTCCATCCTTCAGAGCTTGTGTTACACGTTTCCTCACTAATTCGTGACTATCTGGATGCACAATATCCCATATCGATTTTCCAATAACATCGTCTGAGGTTGAGGCGCCTATAAGTTTTAATCCGGCGGGGTTTAAGTAAAGCAATTTTCCTTCGCTGTGGACGGCTATCGTTTCGGGAGACATATCCACGAGCCGCCTGTAGCGCTCTTCGCTCTCCTGTAACGCCTCTTCTACACTCTCGCGCTCGGTTACGTCTTCTCCCGAACTGAGTGTGCCTATAATTCCTCCCTCGCCGTCTTTTAGTATGACGTTATGCCATCGTATAATTCGCTCCTCGCCGTTTCTTGTCAGGACCGGGTTTCTGAAGTGTTCTGCAGCCCCTACCTTGTCGTTTATTAAATTTATATATAGGGATCTCACATCCTCTCTTACCCTATGTGGTATGAAATTGTCAAACCAATTTTTACCAGTAATCTCCGCCTCAGCAAATCCCAGAATATCGCAGCCCGTTTTATTTATCAGGGTAACCTTTTGGTCGGGTCCGATAACAACGAGTATAGCTCCGGCTATGTCGAGGTATTTTTTCGTTTTATCATGCTGATTATGAAACGCTTCTTCTGTCAATTTACGTTTACTGATGTCCTCAATCGTGGAGATAAAATAGAGCGGTTTTCCTTTCCCGTCGCGGACAAGTAAAACTGTTATGTTTGCCCAGAGGGTGTCTTTGTTCTTCGTAATATATCGCTTTTCCGTCCTGTAATAGGGTATTTCTCCATTCAACAATTTCTTAGCGTGAAGTACATCCACCTCCAAGGTGTCGGGATACGTGATGTCCGTAAACTTGAGGGAGAGAAGTTCGTTTTTTGGATATCCGAGCATCTGGCAAACTTTGTCGTTAACCCTGATAAAATTATACTTTGTATCCATGAATACCATTCCATGGGGGCCGCTGTTAAAAATTGTATCGAATCTTTTTCTGCTTTCACTTAGCGACTGCTCCAATTCTCTGCACTTATTCTTCGTTTTTTTCAACGCGCCGACTAATTTAAGTTCCTTTGATAAGTTGTGCGTTATGCCTATTTTGGTTTTCTTTTTAGTTCTTGCCGTGTACATTTTTCTTTTGTGTTTTTTGCCAGTCATCTGTCTCCCCATATTCCGCCCAAATAATCTCTTATTCGATAATATACGGCAAGATGAATGCCTATTTAATTATATGGATACGATACATTTCATCTAAGCGTTCGCCCACTTAAACTTTCGAATAAAGGGTTCGTTGTAAGTCGAGCTCGAACATATCCAGCATCAGCCGAAAATTAAAGAAGTTTCGGATAGCCGCTGGAGGGAATTGAACCCTCGACCTACGCCTTACCAAGGCGTCGCTATACCACTAAGCCACAGCGGCGCTTTCCAAGCCTCTTGGCGACGAGTATGTTTTTTATATTAATAAATAATTGCACTATGGTTTTAAAAATAGCAAAATTAAGATGTTGAATTAAACGATGAACGATAACATTATAACATTAAATGATCTAATACATTAAAATGTGTAATAAAATTGAATAAACAAAGAAACAATCTAAAAAAGTTAGGTGACGCAAAGCAAAATAGGAGTGAGATTATGACAATATTGATCGATAAGAAAACAAGGGTCGTTGTTCAGGGAATAACAGGCCATCAGGGAAGAATTCATACTGAGCAGATGAAACTTTTCGGGACAAATGTGGTTGCAGGCACCTCTCCCGGCAAGGCTGGCGAGAATGTTTTGGGCGTACCTGTTTTCGATTCTGTGATTGAAGCGGTAGAAGAGACAAAGTCAAACACCTCTGTAATTTTTGTTCCGGCACCGTTTGCAAAGGATGCGTGTTTCGAAGCGATAGATGCGGGAATCAAAGTTATCGTCGCCATCACCGAGCACATTCCGTTCCATGACACTATGGAAGTAGTCCATTATTCTAAATTGATGGATGCAGTGGTTATTGGCCCAAATTGCCCCGGTGTCGTATCACCGGGTAAATCCAAGGTCGGCATACTCCCCAACCAAATTTTCAAAGAAGGAAATATCGGTGTTGTATCTAGAAGCGGCACATTAACTTACGAGATAGTGTACAACCTCACGGAAAGAGGACTCGGACAGAGCACATGTGTCGGCTTGGGTGGGGATCCGATAATCGGCACCACTTTTATTGAAGCTTTAAAAATGTTTGAAGCGGACAAAGAAACGGATACGGTGGTGTTAGTCGGCGAGATAGGAGGCACGGCCGAGGAGGATGCGGCAAAATACATTGAGCAGATGAAAAAACCGGTGTATGCATACATAGCGGGAAGAAGTGCGCCTAAAGGAAAAAAAATGGGACATGCTGGTGCAATAATCGCAAGAGGAAAGGGCACCGCGGAGAATAAAATAAAGGCATTAAACGATGTCGGTGTGAAGGTAGCAAGGAACCCCTCGGAGGTACCAGATTTAATACTCGAGGACAAAAAGTAGCCATTAATAAAAGTTAAATAGTTTGCAACGATGTTAGATGGGGGTAAGGGAAATGGAACTGTTAGATGAGATAGTGGAGAGGGTAGAGGACTTTATGAAATATGTAACTAATAGCGAGCGCATATTTTGGGTAATATTCAGCATGGTTTCATTCGGCATCGGGTTATTAATTGGTTTTGCAATGTGGAAAGCTGGAAGATAGACTGAGAGAGATAACATGCAGAGGAAAAAAAGAGCAAAAAACACAAAGTCGAAAGAGGCTTTGCAAGTAGAGATTAATGCGTTACTTGGGGAAGTCGACAAACTAAGAAAAGAGGTGCAAACGCTTCAAACAACGGTAGGGAGATTGTTAAGTGCCATGGAGGTTGATTTGGACAATAAATACGGGGAAGTGGTCGATCGTAATATCGAAGATGTATTAGATGTCAACAACTTCCTGACCAATAACTAAATCTTGAATTTGGTGTATGCTACAATAAACTCGAAGAATTTTATACATAATAAAAAAATATAATAAATTAGTTGTGCCATCGTGGCTTAGCGGCATAGCGGCTGATTCGTAATCAGCAGGTCGTGGGTTCGATCCCCACCGATGGCTCCTTAAATTTTTGGATATACACAACTTTTTATATACAAATTGTATTTAGTATTTCGTCTGTGTATGGGGACTAAACAATGAAAGATGTTTGGTATCGTAAAAAAATGCACATCAATATTATTATAACACTATGCTTTCTATTAATTAGTGTAGCATTTCTGCTGGTTATAAACAATGTAGGTAAAGAGAAGACACCGTCCACTCCCGTGTGCCCTACATGTGATGATGACAGGCCGACAACCGGCAACGCAAGAAGCGTCGAGCCGATTACAGTTACCGCTCCGCCGTCAAAAACTGGTGTAATACCAACAAAGGGCGGCACCATAACTCATATTTTTACAGTAAAAAATACAGGCACATCGTCCATCAATGTCAACTTCGCTGCAAGTTCACAGTGTGGCTGGACAATTACCGCCACAACTCCAACGGCACTTAATCTATCAGGAGGTAGAGAGACAACAGTGTATGTTACTGTTGAAATTCCGTATGGAACCTCGTCTGCCGATATCCCGCTAAACGGAACCAATGATACCGTTATATTCTATGCCAACTCTACAACCCCATCGTTTTCTGTTACTAATCAGACTGCTACAGTTATCGGCAGGTTATCTCGCGTTGCTGTGAATTTCGTGAGTATAGAAGGAAGCAGAGAACCGAACGGCACTGCACTATTGACGTATGACGTTACAAACACGGGAAATGCGCTGGATGCATATAATATGACAATTAACGTTCAAGAACCGACTACACGAAGAATTTGGGAGTCGGGTTTGATTGGAACAGGCAATAAGTTAGTAAGCGGTTTAGATAAATACATAGATGCTGGTCTTAAGGCCCAAATAAAAGCCCAGGTAAAGATTCCGCAATCTGTTTACGGCGACATAATTTCAGCAGGTACGTTTGCAACGGCCACGCTAACCGCAAGGTCGAATTTTGGAGGCGGCATTGGAACAGGCGACACACAAATAGCGGTGGACAACGCTTATGGCGTAGACTTACAGCTTTTGAGCAACGCGACAATAAGAATGAGTCAGGGAGATACTGCCAGATATCAACTCAAAGTCGCAAACACAAGAAATTTTTGGAACGGGAACGATACGGATGTAATCAAACTTCAAAGGTCAACTCCTTTGACTGGATGGGGTGCCGTATTCGATAAGGATTCAATTTCTATTGGGCGTGGCGAGTCGACGATAGTCGAGTTTAGAGTTACCGCACCGCCTGATGCGTCCATTGCTCCCTGCATAATAAACGTAACCGCGTATCCGGAGAAGGATGCAACAAAGAATAAAACCATCAATATAACGGCACAGATAAATCAGGTTTATCAATTGAACATAGTCGGACCGATAAACGGAACTGGAATTCCAGGTATGAAAGTTTCATACAATTTAAGAGTAGACAATGTCGGAAACGGTCCCGATAAATTTAGGGTAGATGCGGCGACAAACCATGGTTGGAACGTCACTGACACAATGACCAAAACCGAGAAGGAGAAAGGGAAAAGGATAGAGAGCCTGAACAGTTCGTACGTCACTGTTACTGTAGAGATACCGAATTATGATCCAGCCATACCATCGCCGAACACCGCAGACATTCTGAATATTACGGCATCATCCTTTGAGGATGGCGGTAAATACTATTTCCTGATTACTACAGTCGTAGGTAAGGGATATGGGGTTTCTCTCTCTCCCGCAAACACATCAAAATATGTCTCGCCAGGATATCCAGTTCAATATGTAATAAGTGTAACCAACACCGGAAATACCATTGACAATATAACGCTTGAAGCTGTTTCGGCATACCACAACGGTGCGTTTATAGATGGAAATAGGTTTCAGAGCACCGGTTGGAATATTACTCAAGACGTCTCCAGAGTAACCACTGAAAGAACGACGCAAAACAATCCTCCAAAGAATGTAACTATCACAATAACTCCGCCCCTCACTGCAAAGAAGGACGAGAAACTCATTCTGAATATTACAGCAACTTCGGAAGGCAACGTCAGCAAAAAAGCGTATGCTAGTGTCGTCGCTATCGTAGCGCAGACGGTAGGAGTTAGCATAAGACTTGTAACACCAGTGGTGTATGGAGAACCTGGAAACACTACCACGATTACATTTGACGTGAAGAATGAAGGCAACGGAGATGACAACTTCACTATTGGATTCCTACTCAATGATACAACCAAGAACTGGCAAGTCCCATCAAATATGACAACGCCTTTTAAGTTGTCTGCAGGTGCGAACCAGACAAAACAGGTATCATTCACAATACCAAGGGATCCGTTACCGTCCGCGAATACGGAAAGAGTGCTCACGATAAACGTAACTTCGCTTTATGGAAAAGCACTAAAGTCTTCTATTATATATTACAAGATTGCCGAGGTAACTATCAGGGCCTCACAGATATACGGAATTAGTGTAAGTTGTAACGCAAAAGAAAAGAATCTATTGCCAGGAGGCTCTGCCATATACTCAATTACGGTAAAGAACACTGGCAACGGCGATGACATCATAGCATTGAGTACTATGTTGACTGACAGCACCAACTGGCGTGCCCCACTGAGCACATCAGTTTCACTCCCGATGGGGGAAAGCGAGAATGTTACAGTAACTATTGGATCTAATGAATATGGCGGCAAGTCGTGGGGAACTGATTGGGAAAAGGTAAGTTTGGGCGCCGTTAATGTAGTTGGAACTACACATGGCAAAGTATCATCAACATCACTTACTGCAAGAATAGTACCAGGAGTCACGGATGTCCAGCGTAAAGATGCAGACCCCGGAAAAAAGACAGAATACAGCATCAGTGTCAGGAACGTGTGGACAACAGGTCAAATAGATTTCAGTATAAACACCGGAAAGCAACTGCCGGGATGGATCATATTGCCGAACGGAACCGTTACCATACCTGCAGGAACGCCGCAACAAACAGTAACAGTGTCCGTCACACCACCGTCAACGAAGGTTGCAGATGGACAAACAGAAACAATCACCGCGATTTTAAAACTGGGTAACGTAGCATATATGATTCCCCTCGACATAACGGTTAGATTACTTGATATAAGTGTAAGAACAATTTCTTACCCCAGCGACCTTGTAGAGGGCAAGGATGTCAGAATAAATGCTAACATAAATTCTCAATATACTAAAACTGCCACAGACGTTTCTGTAAAATTCTACTATGACGACAACATAATAAGCACTGTTAAAATACCAACGCTTGGGGGTAAAAATAACACGGACGTCCCCCTCGATTTGAAGATTCCACTAATAAGATGGTATGAAAAGTCAGAGGAACACACAGTGAAAGTGGAGGTTGACGCCATGGGAGGAGAACAAAGCACGACGAACAATATCCAGTCCGTTTCGATATTCGTTGTAAATAACAGCCTGCCCATAGAAGTCTCATTGCCGATTCTTATTGTCGGGATAATAATAATAGGCGCGGCCTTGTATGTCAATAGAGCAAGCCTTCAGAAAATAAAATGGTACTATCCCGCGATTGGAATAGGTACTGCGATGATCGCAGCATCGCTTTTCAATTTTATGTGGGACAGCGGGAGTTCTTTGATGCTTACTATAATATTCATTCTCGTGATGTTTCCGTTGATTACCGTTATCTCTGGCATCTCCACCAAATCGTACGTCATACCTCCACTAACTGGATGTTTGCAATTCATAACGTTCTTTTCCATAATTTCATTTACGGCTGGAGGAATAGAACGCCTTCCTGCCTTATTATTTGAGGAGAGGTATTACGATATTGCAGTAATCGATAGCATACCTAATATAGGATATATGATATTATACATAGTAATTGGATTAATATGTGGAATGTTGGCAATCAGATTATGGTTCTATGCCGGTAAAAAGTTGCTGATACTAAAGGCAACTATTGATAAAATCAAACACATGGAGTGAAATTGTATGGTAGGTGAAATTGCGGTAAGCGACGATGTAAAAAAAGGGATAGATCTTACTGACGCTGAGGAACTTCTCAAACATGCGAAATTGGCTCTCGATAGCGAACAAACACTAAAATCCTTGTCATACACGAGACAGGCAAAGAATACTGCGAGAGAAGCCGTTAAAAAATACCAGGAAGTATTATCTACAATTCAATCTGCACAGAAAAGCATTTTAAAAAGCGAAAGCGAGGGAGTGGATATAACCAAAGCGGTGGAACTATTAAATCAGGCAAAAACCGCGTTGATAAACACTCAATACGACGAGGCGATAAACCTAGCGTATCAAAGCATTGCCGCTACCAAACCTCAACCGCTCATTGGTTATGATGTGCTCCTCAGAACAGCGCTGGGGTATGAAGATGGCCGCATAAAATACAAGGTGGAGATTAAGAATCAAACGACCTATCCGCTGAGACGCGTACGCGTAAAATCTTTGTTGCCAGATTCTATGTTTATATGCAAGAACTATGAGAAAGTCGTTTCTATCATTAAACCATATGATGGCGCTGTAGTTACTTTTAACGGTAAATTAAGAGACGAATTTGAGAAAAACATAGATTACAACGTGATAGTACCTGGAAGGGACCTGGCGATTCAGACTACGACCTCCTCCGAAGAAGGCGCAATAGTTCACAAGATTCGAATAGAAAACAAGAGACTTGAACCCATTCTGGCACTTCATATCAAACCATTTATTCCTTCGGAATTTACTGCGACACCGGAGGAACATGTAATTGATAAGTTGGGGCCTTCGGAAACTGGCATTTTAGTATTCAAGCTAATGTCACGAACCGGTGGGATGATGCCGAAACCGGAAGTAGCCCCCGAGCGAATAGAGAGCCTTCAACCACAGATAGAAGCACCATTCGTAGAAGAAAAAACCGAGGAACCTATGATTGTTGCGGTACAGCGCGAACCCAGTCACGAACTTTCTCCCGAGGAAGTGGATAAGCTGCCATCCGCCCCGAAAAAGACAATTTACGAGTGTCCAAAATGTAAGGGCCCGTTTGTTATAGAAGCCGACGGAAGGACTCCTGTTGTCGGATGCCCGTGGTGCGGTATAGATGTCAATATCGGAGAAGGGACGCCTACGGCATCAAAAGATGAGGAAGCTCCCAAACCAACAGCGCCAACACAAACAGCGGAAGAAGAAACACCACAACCGACACCAACACCCCAAATCCCGGAGATTAAACCAGTAGAAGATGTGCCTGTGATGGCTCCCGTAGATGAGGCAAAAACTACGGTCACTCCAGAAATCGATGACAAACAACAACAGAATTTAAAAAGCATATTCGAAAATGCATTGATGCGATTGAACGATAATGAGGATTACCATACAGTAATGACTAATGTTTATGAAAACATATCTACTCACCTAGAAAAGTTTGTATCTGCGGATAAAAACTTTGATACTTTTGAAGATTTTAGAGCGGTGTGCAAAAAGAATTTAAAAATCGAAGGGAACACCTTAGACATCGTGCTAGACACTTTAGATGATGCGTTCTACGGTTCTGGTGAAAGCGATGAAAAGAAGAAGAAATCGATAGAATTGTTTACAAATGTTGTTCAAACACTGGCACCGCAAGAAATGCCAAAACTTCAACCTGTAGAGGAGGATGAAGGGAAAAAGAAGCGGTTTTGGAAATCAAAAAAGAAGAAATAGATTACAGATGGATGTGAAAAAATGAAAAAAACAAAACAACTTAATAGATTTAGAATACGAGAAAACGACAAGGCGGACATAGGCATCGGAACGCTAATCGTATTCATAGCCATGGTACTCGTAGCGGCAATAGCGGCGGCCGTATTAATCAATACAGCAGGTGGCTTACAATCACAGGCAACATCAACCGCGACGGATGTACAAAATAATTTGAGAACGGTTCAAATTAAAGGGATATGGGGAAACGTATCTCTAACAGACAATTTGATTTATGAATTGTATATAGATATTGCGCTTTCGCCCGGGGCGATAAATGCTTTAAACTTAACTTCGCTTCGAATAACATTCACTGGCGCGGGGATAAGCAAAATGTTAGACAGGGGTGACATCCCGGCTCCTACGGCGTACGGCGTAAATGACCAATACAACTATGATTCTGCTGGTAACTTAATTGATGTATATCACAGGGGATACGATCCAAACGATGCATATAATGAAAGTTTTACACCATATCCAAAATACAGCCTGGATAAAGACTCGGATTTAATACTCGTGATAAATTTGAGCGCTTCACCAGATGGGATAAATGCGCCATTACAACCATCGACTGAAGTTAGCCTTCTATTTACAATTGGTGGAACTGCGCCCTTAACGAAAAAAACGGAATTTAGAACACCCACAGTGTACGACTCTGCTTACGTCGAGATAAAATAAGGAAGGGAAATCGAATGAAACTCGGAAGACGTGGAAAAAAAGGAAAGAAAAGCGAGGAAAACCCTCCAGATGAGACCGCTACCCCTGTTGCGGAAGAAACAGCAAAAGAAACAACTGAGGAAATGGTAGAAGAGCGAACAATAGAAGTAGAGATGGGACTGCCCACGCTTGTGGTGGACACTACACAGGCCCAGGCTATTCAGCAGAATATTCAGGAAGCACCGCCAGAACAAATTGAACCTCCCCAAGAATCTGTTCTAGATGAAATAAAAAAGGATTTTCCGACCACTCAACCAGTGGAGGAATCTAAGAAAACGGCTAGAGAAAAAATAAGCAGCAGGCGAATAGATGAAATTGAGAGCGTCCTCAAAGAAATTCGAGAAAGAATGAACCAGGTAGATGCTGTTGCGAGTAGTGTTCGTAACGAGATAGAGGAAATCAGGGAGAGCGTAATCCAGATGGAAGGCAGCATTGCCAGAGTAGACGAGATAAAGGACGGTTTCTCTACTGTAGAGAGGAGCCTCCGCGAACTCTCTGCCCTTTATGATTTAGTGTCGAGTCAAATTAATCCGTTTATTAAAACAGATATACCTGGTAGCGATGCAGGACAAAAAAGAATCGCGGAAGGTTCGACATTATTCGGCAAAGAGTTGTCAGGAAGTGAAAGAGAAGGCGGCGGACAGAGCCACAGCTACCCCGCAGAGGCATGGGTTCTGAAATGGTCCGAGTATCTGTTAGAGCAAATGGACGAAAGTGATATAAGAACGCTGCTTGATTATTACAAACAGATAAACTGGATAGATGATTCAATTGCATCCAAAGTTCTTGCATACGTCTCTGCAACAAGGGTAGAATCGGCTGTCGTAGACATCAAAAAACGAAAAAAAGCCGCAGATAGAGGCGATGTCGTAGTCAGGTCAGATGGCACTACCGAACGCGCAAGCGAGATAAAATTAACTGCGGATGAACACCTTCGCTCGCTTATGTTTATAGAGCGGATTCGAGGACGAAAAGGCAGTGACGATGAAATGAGTTCTCTTCAAAACGAGGTAGGTAAATTAAAGAAAGGTGGAGGGGGTATCTATTAGTGGGATTGAGTGTCGCAGGAACGGCAGCAATCCTAATTTCGGGCCTATTGATCGCATCTACACTTGTTTTTACGGTAATAGAGTATAGAGATAAAATAATAACAGACGCGCAAAGAGAACAAGCCGAGTATATGTCTTTTAGTGAACGCTCGAGAATCTCTATTACGGATGCTACTATAGACAACATAGTCTTTATCAACGAACCCGGCAAATGGCTGGGAAACATTACAATAAATCTCAAGAACATAGGAAGCACGACTTTCGACCTCAATAAACTCAACATATTAGTAAATGGTTCAATAGTTTCGGGCTATATCGATAAGAACAATATCGTGGTGAACGGAAGGAGCACTTTTTTACTATCGCCAAACAACACTGCAATCGTGCCTATTCGAAACTGCTATTTTGATGAGCCTGCCAGTATTTCAACCAGGATAGCAGCAGTTATGGAGAACGGCATTACTGCATACTATACAATTGTAGATAAAACCCCGACTGCGGATGCCGGCTTGAGATACAGATATGTGGAAGATAATGAAACAATATGCTTTGATGCTAGCCTCTCAGTGGATAATGAGCTTCTATTTAGGGAATGGTACGACACTTTGTATAATGTTAGCACCGACAGCGTCGGCAAAACAGGCGAGGGGATAATAGGTTATTACTGGGATTTTGACGACACTATGGATTCAGATGGGGATGGAAATCTTACGAACGATCGTGATGCCGAGGGTAAGATTGTGGATTATATTTTTCACGCGAGGAGTTTTGTTTACCATTACAATGCCACCAACGTTTCTAAATTCGGTTGGTGGTACAGTAATTTTAGCGATTTGGATATCGATGGCGTGTCCGATCCATATACTGTTACATTAACAGTAAAGGATGCAAAAGGGAGGATAGATACTAAAACAATTACCGTGTATGTATCGGACAGAACTCCACCAAAAGTTACTAAAAATTTTCTTGTTACCAATAAAATGGGCGTTATAAGCAATGACCAACTTTTAGGAGATACACTGACATTTAACGCCTCGGCCTGTGTCTCCGATAATGTTGGTTTTGTCTATTATTACAATACTACCAACGTTTCTAAATTCGGCGAGTGGTACGGAGCAGAGTATCCATACGTTGGCGTCGGTTTATATTTTGCATGGGACTTTAACGGCGACGGGGTTATTGATACAAACTTTACAAGATATCCCACTGCTCAGTACATATACACGAAGCCCCAATGCCCGTACAACGTCACACTTTTTGTCAAGGATGCGGATAACAATATATTCAGCTATACTCAACGTATAAACATCACGAAACTTACACCTGAATTTACATTTAGCCCAAAGACAATATGGGAAGGAGATGCGATTACTTTCGATGCTGCGCCGAGCGATAATACATTCTGTGGCGTTGAGCCTCTGACATACACCTGGAATTTCGGTGACGGGACAACGACAACTAGTACAGAGAAAACAGTGATGTATACATACGACAAAACACTCGATGTTGACAATAACGTTATTGATAACAGCAATGCAGCTGGAAACTTCGCCGTAACCCTAACAATAACAGATGCGAAGGGCAATTATGGAAGTGTCAAACACAACATAACCATAGGAGACAAAACACCTCCGACGATACTTCAAGAAATCAATCATACTGTTGCTTTAGATAGTATAACTAAAACTGCAAGTATTACTTTTCTTACAAACACGACTGACAACAGTAAATATCACCAGGAAATCGTTTGTAATTGGTCGTTCGGCGATGGTGTATCATCGTATTATACGGTAGTTAGCCGAGATAATCCGAATCCGACAATGACACATACATTTACCATACCGGGCGAGTACGTCGTAATTAAAACAGCATTTGACGCTACGGGCAACAGAGCAAGCAGTCGATTCGTTGTGACAGTAACACCATAAAGGAACTCGACTCATAACTGATTTGGGGAATAATTCGAAGTTTGAAAAACAGGAGAGATGTAAGAGGTGTAAACAATGGGCCTTGGACTTTCGGCAGCATTTGCAATCATAGTCTCAGGCATGCTGCTCGCAACAGGAATGGCGGTTAATACGATGGAGAGCGGCTCTAAAGTTTTGAATGATGGAATGAAGGATAGACATATATTGACAATGGAGAAACAACAGACAAGGGTGTGGGTTGCGTATGCTGTCATACTCAACAACACAACGAGACTTAGCCTCGGCGATGATATTACTGGAACGATGCTGTCTGTTTTGTGTTTCAATACTGGAAGCAAATCTATAGACCTGAAAAATGCAGAGTTTTTCATAAACGGGAACATCATAAATAGAGTCAAATCTATGAGAATTCTCGATGGCGTTAAGGAAACAAGAGTATGGAACGAGAGCGGATGGATAAACAGCAGTTTGTGGACACCAAACACAGGCGTAAAGGTATTTTTTGACGAAGGCGTGAAAGAAGGAGATATAATTACAGTGATTACGGACAACGGCATATCTGCCAGTGGTGCAGTATCCAGTGGAAGGTTGGCGGTAGACATTGGTCCGGATATAGAGATATTCGAAGAGAATACTAAAAGCGAGGAAGGGCCGGATCATAATAACACAATAACCATCTCCGCTAATGCCACGATCAGGAGTGTTCAAACAAATCTCGATTGGTATAACGCTTTAAAATGGTCTCCAGATATTGAAAAGATAGTAAACGCCGGTGAATATTACAAATATGCATGGGATGCGGACGCTGCGGACGGCATCGACTTTGAAAACCCGTCTTCTACCAACCCGATATTCACAGCTAAGTTAGCGCCACGAGATTTAAATGGAGATGGCGTGATGGATCCATACATCATAACTGCACAAGTAACTGACATGATAACTGGAGAAACTGCTCAAGACAGCGTTCGTGTTTTGGTCAGGGACTGCACGCCGCCAAAAATCAAAGTTGTGAGTAACCATATCATGGCCATAAGCGATGGTAAATTCGCTGTTATTAACAACACCGGGGGATATGTGTTCCCCAAGCCGTTCTTCCCCCAACCGATACCGATGGGCGTATTAGTGCTAGGGCCATCTGATAAAATTTATAGTGATGTGGACAGCTCAAACCCATATTATGAAGTGAACGAGGACACAGAGGTTACATTTGATGCGGCAATCGACACTGCTGATGAGGGGATATTCACAGATAATGTTGCTAAACCGAGTCAATTAAGATATGCCTGGGATTTTGACGGCGACGGCAAGTTCGATACGAATCTTTCTAAGGATTCGTTGATAGTCAAACATACGTTCGCCGATCCGTTAAGGAATTTGACGAACGGCAACGATACAGAAGAGACGAATTATACAGTCAGGTTATACGTAGTTGACCTAGAAGGGAATTGGAACATGACATCTCAAAAGGTTAGGGTACTGGACAACACCCCTCCAGTAGCATATTTTGATGTATACCCAACACCTGTATCGGAGGATAGGCCAGTAACACTATTTGGCGACCGCTCTACAGACAATTTCTGCAACAGCACCGACCTTTACTATCAATGGAGGTTCGATACTGTATATGGGTCCGGTTTTTATCCAGGATGGGGTGGAGACAGTAGCATTGAGGAATCATGGCATCCAGATGGTGACGAGAATAATATCGTCATAAGGGCGAGTGGGAAGGAGAATGGTTATATGAACCCTACTGTTACTTTTTATCAACCCGGCGAATATAACATCATGTTAACAGTATGGGACTACAGGGAAGGACAGGGACCAATATCTGCAATCAATTCATACAGCAAACGTATCACCGTATTAGACACAGAACCCCCTACAATCAGTGGTGCCACTCCCGCGAATAATAGCAATGGATTGCCTTGGCTTAATCTCACAAACGGGGGTGTCAGTTTTGATGCAACTGTTTCGGATAATTCTGGCGGCAAAATATTCTGGACATTGTATTATTATTACAACAACAGTTTGGATCATTGGGAGGATTGGGGCTTAACCAGCAGCGGGAAAAAAATTTCCCAATCACTTACAAATTCTTATGGGGGGTCCGATGCCCCTGGATACTCATATCAGGTGGGAGATTATACTGCAGAGTTGAGGGTGTGGGACGAATGTGGAAACATTAACTCTTATAGTTGGTACATTCATTATGCAAAACCATAGATTCACATATACAAAACGAGCATTTGTAAAAAGAGTAATATACATTCAAACATTATAATATAGAGTGATATTATGAGAATCGCATGGGCAATCACGGGAGCAGGTCATTTTCTGAATGAATCTTTCCAGATCATGGACACGCTGAAAAAGAATAATGAAATCACGCTCTTTGTTTCAAGTGCAGGCGAAGAAGTGATCTCAGTATACAATTTAAAGCACTATCTGACAGGTTATCAGGCGATATGCGAGAAAGATCAGGGGCCGTCGTTTTCCGTGTGCGGCAGGTTCATGAGAGGCGAGTACGACCTTCTGATAATCTCTCCGGCAACCTCAAACACGGTGGCAAAGATGGCATTTGGAATTGCGGATACCATGATCACTGCAATATTCTCCCATGCCACAAAGGTAAGGATCCCAGTACTGGTAGTCCCGACAGACATCAAGAGCACGAAAACCATAACCCCGGACGGGGAAAAGATAATGGTGTATGCAAGAAAAATCGATACGGAGAATATACAGAAACTCTCGCAGGTCGAGGGTGTTACGATTGTTAAGAATCCGAACGAGATTCTGAAATATGTTGATGGTATGGAAAGTCAGAAATAGTAAGAGTTCACTTAAAATTAAATTCGTGATCAAATGCTCAAAATATGCACGATTCCAGGCGATGGCATAGGTCCGGAGGTAATGGATGCATGCCTATGCGTTTTAAAACGCCTTCCGTTCGATATAAAATTTATATCTGCTGAAATGGGTCTGAACCCATACAAGCAAACAGGAGAAGCGTTACCCAAGGAAACTATTAAAATTATAAAAGAGGCGGACTCTTGTTTATTCGGGGCGATTACCACCCCCGCAGATACTACGAACTACGAATCCCCGCTTTTGCGACTTAGAAAAGAATTAAACCTATTCGCTAATGTAAGGCCGATTAAAACAATATCACAAAAAATAATTAATAAAAATAAAATAACTAATAAAAATTTAAATTGTATAATAATCCGTGAGAATACGGAGGGACTGTATACTGGACTGGAGGATGAAGATGGAGATAAGATAACAACCAAGCGAATAGTTTCTAAAAATGCCTGTGAACGGATCGTAAAATACGCTTTCAAATATGCAAGCAATAAAAACAGAAAAAAAATTACATGCGTCCATAAGGCGAATGTTTTAAGAAAGTCGGACGGTCTGTTCAAAAAGATATTTTACGATATTGCAAAAGAATATAATAACATAAATACAAACATAAATGCGGATGATTGTTATGTTGATACAGCCGCGCTTTTGCTGGTGACAGCTCCAGAAAAATTTGATATGATAGTAACGCTAAATTTGTACGGCGACATTCTTTCGGATGAGGCGGCGGGATTGATCGGCGGCCTGGGTTTTGCCCCTTCAGGAAACATCGGCGACAAATATTCGATATTCGAACCTGTCCACGGCTCGGCGCCGGATATTGCGGGAAAGAATATCGCAAACCCGACAGCGATGATACTCTCAAGCGCTATGATGTTCGAACATCTTGGATCTCCAAAGATCGGCACCCTTATAGAGAATGCAGTAATCGAGACGTATAGAAATGGAAACATCACCACGGATCTCGGCGGCAGACTGGGGACAAAGGAATTCGCTGATAGGGTAGTAGAAATCGTTGAAAGAGAAAGCAAAAAGCTATCGAAATGAGTTATACACTGCAAATGCATAACTCAGTAAGTAGAAGCCTTCATAACGATAAAATAAAGCATATAACTCAATAGACTTTTTATAATAGATTTTTTATATTACATTAGTTATAGTAGAATTGGTGGATATATGAAGAATGTCTATCTATCGGCTTCAATTGTAGTTGGAATGTGCATTACAGTTTTATTTTTCGGGGCAACAAACGCAAATGCTATCGGAAATGCAGATCTGATAATAACAGAGAACAGCATAACATTTTCCAGTGAAAACGTTTCTACTGGCGCACCCGTAGACATTAGTGCGATTGTGGGAAACAACGGAACTGATACCGCCATCGGCGTAATTGTGAATTTTTTCGATAAAAACGAAACAGGCGTCGAGGCACTTATCCGATTGGTACCAGTTTTCGACCTCACAGGAGGAAACAGCACCACTGTTAGCGCACAATGGATACCAATGACAGCAGGCAGTCATACTATAACCGTGAGGGCAGCTCCGCATCTAACAGAAACAAATACAACAAACAACGAGGCGAACAAAACCGTTTATGTGAAGTCGGGCAATCTAAATGTTACCGCGTCCACATATCCAGACAACCCGTTCCCAAGCACGTTATTTTGGGTGAATGGAACAGTGAAATACCAGTATTACAACGGAACGCTTTTTGGCCCTGTCTCTAATGCTGCAGTGACAATCGAGATTGTTGACGGTAATGTCACCTGCAACACAACAACAGACGCAGACGGCAACTACAATAAACAAATAACAGCACCGCCGTCTTTGGGCCAGTACACCATAAATATTACTGCTATAAAAGGAGAAAACTATCGCGGAAATACAACAACCTCGGTATTGGTGCAAGCGCCCGACCTTACGGCCAAGGAAATAATGTTCAGCAACGAAAAACCAATTGCAGGAGATGTCGTCAAAATAAACGCGACAATCAGCAATGTTGGCAATATGAACACTACGAATGTAACTGTTAAATTTTATGTCGATGATAAAGAGCTAGCAGTTGGTACAGTGATTTCGTCCCTGCCAGCAAACAGTTCCGTAGTCGTGGGAACAGAGTGGACTGCAGAAGCAGGCGAGCATAAAATAAAGGTCGTAGTCGATCCGGACAACACAACCGCAGAAGCGAATAATGGGAATAACGAGAAGGAGAAAACGATAACCGTAGAAAGGAAAAGCGGCTTTGGGATACCTGGATTTGAAATTATTGCAATGATTTCTGCGATAGTTGTCATTGGCGCCGTATATCGTATAAGAAAAGGATGAAAGAACTAGATTGTTCGTTCATCAATTACCAAACATCTCAGTGTCGCCAAAAGTGGTTATCGGGCAGTTTTGCAGGCATTTACCGCAATGTACGCAAAGTTCCGGCGTTATCCAAACTCTGTTTTTATGCAAAATTATAGCGTTTTGAGTACATTGATTTGCGCACAATCCGCAGCCGACACAGTGAACGCTCCGCGTAACAATGTCCTGCACGTTTTTTAATGTGCTGAACAGTTCATTTTCATCATTGCCTACTATTTCGAACATACCATCGTTACAAATCGTTATCTTTGAGCCGATTTGTGTTTTATCTGGAGAAACATTCTCTACATCACCTAGGATGGCAAGAAAATTCGCAACATGCTTCATGTTTATTGGATAGTCAAATTTACCATTCATAGATACGATACCATGCTGCCTTTGAATCCCATCAGTAGATATGAATTCCGGATTTCTTTTTAAAGGACGGGGGTCTTTATTGTCGCTGCTGTCCAGCTTGCAAAGTTCGCATATCGGTTTTGGCGGATTAAGCCACCGCCATACTCCGTGCTTAAGCCATTCCTCACGAAGTCCTTTATTGGCGGCGTATTCTTCAAGAAACCTCTGCCATCGCTGATAATCATCATACCTTTGCTCTATCAATTTAATGTCTCCCAGATTGGATGCCGGACACAGCCAACAACCGATTCTGTCCAGCCCCCGCTCGTACCAGATGTTATATTTTACTTTTTTACTGAATATATACAACCAGACGTGCAACGCTGTCCATTTTTGAATCGGGCTGGCGCCTATTTGTCCTGGCACCCAGGGGTTTTTCCATACATGTGATTTCTGCGACCTTTGCTCCGATTCATAACTCCTTTGCCCTATGAATGCAAGCACGCCGTCTGGAAAGTTCTTTTTGATAAGTCTTCCCATCGGCGCAAGTTTGCACGTCTTGCAGCACCATCTGAAATCGCGGCCAGGCGGTCCAAAGTATTCTAATGCCCTCCAAAAAATATCTCCTGCATCTTCAATAAATAATTCCAAGCCAAAATCTTTAACAACTTGAAATATGTGCTCTTTCGTTTCTTTAAACTCCAAGCCGGTGTCAGCAAACAATATTTTAGGCTTCACACCCGCATCCAAAACCAACAGAAGCGTAGCAAGACTGTCCTTGCCTCCGCTGAGCGATACTGCCACTGGTTTTTTACACTGGAGTATGGTATTTTTTATGAATACCTTTGCTTTTTCAACCTCCGCGTCTAGATATTTCTTGTTCGCGCGCAATGCATCTTCCCAGGTCTGTCCTCCGTTTTGAGGCTGTTCGTCTCCACATGTGCCGCACCAGCGGGTTTTCACAGCTACGCCTCTCTCTCTTTTTTTCATCCTGGCCCCATCCATCTTTGCGCTCCCAACAGCGATTACCTCTAAATTTTTGGTAAGCACTATTACCTCATCATTTATGTTAATGCCTGGATGGGCGTCATATACACCAGGGTCGAGAACACTGGCACCGCGTAAGATGAATGCCTCTACGCCATCATCCACGATAACAAAACCCTTCTTTAATCTGGGTTTTATGTAGTTTGCTGCATTTAGGCGTGGAAGAAACGAATACCCGCGCAATAAATCATATCTTATTGCGCCTACAACATAACCATCAACAATAACTTCGTCCATCTTATCGATATCTGGCGCCCTGTTCAACACTACTGTCTTGTTATCTGGAATCAATAACTCCCCACAACCATCGCCAAACTGCTTGTCTACAATTTCTCTTATCATTGTTTTATCAAAATCGAATGCTGGTCTAATGTCTCCGGGCGGAGTTACGCTCACTTCTTTTGTCTCATTATTGCACGTGCCGCAGGTTTTAGATTCCAGTGTGGGAAGGTTGCACGACTTGCACCACCTCAACACCAGCTTTCCTAAACGTACAACTGCCAAGGTTTCACCATGTCTTCTATCGTGCTTCCGATGGCTTTGATAAATATAAAGCATTGGTATCGACTTCAGACCGGCAGACAGCGCGACCTGCACACCATCCAGTGCAATCGGATATCTGCTTGTTTCAACCGCATTTTAACTCAGTAAACTATATATTAACCAATGCTTATCGGTCGTTAAAATAGTGTAAAGGTGAAGTTGTTGGAGCGAGAAACATCTAAACATTCGCACATTCCTCAAGAAATCGTGGACTTCTACGAAAAGAATGTCGGGCAATCTATTGTTCTTAGAGGTCCGGCAGGCAGTGGAAAAACAATATTAGCAATAAGAATTTTAGAAGAATTGTCCCAAAAACAGCAAACGATCTATCTTACGACTAAAGAACTGGACGAAAGACTATGCGCGCAATTCTCATGGCTTGGTAAAAACATAGGAGACAGAATTCTAGATGCCACAGTAGGCCAGAAAGAAGCACTAAATATGTTCAATGGCGACAATTCTCAAAAACCGAGGGCCCAACCCCAACCCGCAACCACGAATAAACACGAAAACGGCGCCAGGCCCACTGTAGTATGCAGGACACACCTGTCTAAGCTGTTGAGTGCTGCACATCTCCCCGAATTGGAAATGCTTTACGAGAAGGTTGAAAAGGGCCTTCCAGAAAAAACAATTGCAGTCATAGACACGATAGAGGGAATAGCCAATAGGTGCAAATATGACGGCACTCCCCTGTCCGTTCAGGAGTTAATCGAAGTTATTCAAAAAGATTTGGTTGAAAAATCAGGTACTAACCTGCTCTTCATCCTAGGACAACCAACTGCATCTTTTGCAGACTTCTTGGTGGATGGTGTGATTACGCTGCATATGCAGGACATAGATGGAAGAAGAGTCAGAGAGCTTGTACTGGAAAAATTAAGAACCGTGAACATAAAACAGCCGACGTACATTTACACGCTCATAGGTGGGAAGTTTCATTACTTCGAAATTTTTAAGCATCAAAGAATTTCAGAGCCGCGTCTTTGGGAACCGGTTCAAGATGCCCCCCTATATTTCTCTACAGGCTCCAAACCCTTAGACAACCTGCTGGGTGGAGGGTATTCAAAAGGAAGTTACAATATACTGGAGATAGACGATGCGGTTTCCCATAACGGCCTTGTTTCGCTGATACTTCCGACAATCTGTAATTTCGTTCGGGCGGGGAGAGGAGTCATACTGGTTCCGGAAGGCGGAAACAGCCCGGAGCACGTAAAGAAAACATTCCTGCCGTTCATCGGAAAGGATGCGTTTCCAAAATATTTCCGCATCCTTGTATCCAGAACAGGAAAAACTGACCGCAGTTATATTCTTACGGACGCAGAGTCGCCCAAGGCAAGGGCGAAGATATGGGAAAACACATTCTGCAAACTAAAGGAAGAGATTAAACAACCGATACTTGACATCACGAGCTTTAGCACTCTGGAATACGAGATAGGCGGAAACACGGCGATTAAGGAGATTGGGGAAGGAATTAAACTAATCAAGGACGGCGGAGACCTTGGCATCGGCATATTGAGTCCCGGCTTAACTATGGCGCAGGAAGTGAAAAACATGGCTGACACTCATCTGAAAATCATAGAAATGAACGGTTCCTATTTGCTATATGGTGTTAAACCGAAAACCCAGATGTATAATGCCAGTGTAGATGTAAGTAAAGGTACCCCCGAATTAAAACTGTCATTGATTATTTAAATGAGCGCAAACTTCCTGTCGTGTCTCGGCACGTTCATTATTGCGAGCACATGGTTTATTTCTTACAGATGACATATACGCACAGATCCTGCGAGGTTGCTTATGAGGTTTGCTCACATTGCAGATTGTCATTTAGGCGCATTCCGCGACATACGACTGAGAGAAATTAACCTAAACGCATTCAATACCGCTCTGGACCAGTGTCTCGAAAAGAACGTTGATTTTATAATAATCGCAGGAGATTTATTCGATGGCGCCTCACCCGACATGAGTATTTTAAACGCTGCAGTGAAAAAGATAAAGCATGTGCGTGAGGCGGGAATTCCAATCTATCTAATTTACGGTTCCCATGATTTTGTAGCCAATGAAACATCTATCATCGACGTACTTGGCAGTGCTGGCCTGTTCAGTAAGGTTGTAAAATCGAGCTATAATGAAAACCAGCAGATAAAAATGGAGTTCACGACTGATAAAAAAACTGGTGCAAAAATTGTCGGATTATCCGGCAGGCGCGGCGGTTTGGACGAAAAATACTATCAGCAACTGGATTTTTCTCATCTTGAGAAAGAAGACGGTTTCAAAATATTTGTGTTCCACAATGCGATTGCCGAGTTCAAACCAGCGCATCTTTCAGAGATGGCTTCGATCCCGTTTTCCTATCTGCCAAAGGGGTTTAACTATTACGCTGGCGGGCACGTGCATGAGCGATTCGAAAAAAGGACAGCCAATAATTCGATGCTTGTATTTCCGGGTGCATTGTTTGGCGCGGATTCTCGCGATCTGGAATACAATGAAACGCATGAAAGAGGTTTTTACATCGTCGATTTCAAAAACAACATGATAGAAACTGAATTTTGCCACATAGATATGTGCAAGGTAACCACAATAAAATACGATGCGAACAACAAAACACCGATTGAAATCAATCTGGAGTTGAATAAGCTTGCTGCTGATTCGGATGTTCAAAACAAGATAGTGTTGTTAAAGGTATCAGGAAGATTGGGAAGCGGCAAAGTATCCGAGATAAAACTAGGTGCTATTTCTGAGAAAATCATGGGCATGGGTGCAGTTACTGTCCAAATAAACCGGGCGTCATTAACTGCCAGGGAAATACCAGTAACAAGAGTAATCGGCACTACGCGAGAGGAAATCGAGCAGAATCTCTTCGTAGAATACCTTGCAGAATATGAGAAAAACGTCAGGCAGGAGGATAAAACACTATACGGAGTGTCGGGTGCCAAACTTTGGAAAGAACTTACAGAACAGTTGAAAGAGAAGAGAGATGAAAAAAAGAAGGAATATGAAGACATTATCAGGAAGAGAGTATGCAAAATTCTCGGCATAGAGATATAAGCCAGATATGGGTGAAACGATGCTGTTAACAAATTTAAAACTGGAAAACATAAGAAGTTATAGAAATCTCGATATAAACTTTCCAGGCGGCATCGTATTCTTTGAGGGCGAGGTCGGCGCCGGAAAATCCACTATCTTGTATGCGGTAGAATTCGCACTTTTCGGACTCTCTGATGTAGGCGCCCAAGACATGCTGAGGCATGGAGAAAAAAAGAGTTTCGTAGAATTAACAATCGATGTCTACAAGGCAGAATACAGGATGTTCAGGTCGATAGAGAAAGATCATAAGGGCACGATCTCCCAGAAATGCTGGATAGAGCATGGTGGCATACGGACAGATTATCGCCCTACTGAAATGAAGAGGGAAATTTTAAAGATCCTCAACTTCAACGAACCCGAGTCTCCCAAAGCGTCCTCGGTGATATATCGTTATGCTGTTTTTACGCCGCAAGAAGAAATGAAAAGCATATTGAGGCAGGGCGAGGAAGAAAGGATAAAGACGTTCAGAAAGATATTCGGCATAGAGGAATACAGCATAGCAAAGGAGAATACAAAATTAATAGTCGGAAAAATCAAGGAGAAAGAAAGCCTCCTGGATGGCGCGACAAGGGATGCGGATGTAAAAATCAACGAATTAAAGAATAAAGAGATCGAGTTTTCGAAACTTGCGGAGTTTGTTGAAAAACTGGATAAGGAGATTTCTGCGCTTAAAGTGAATGTAAATAACCTAGAAAAAAAGAACAGCGAATACGAAAAATTCAAAAAAGAGATTGATATTCTGGGGAAAGAAATCAACGATTATCAACTGAAAATAAACCAGCTCGATTATGTCAGAAACGAGACAGAGAAGAATTTAAAAGAGATACTAGAGTCCGAAATAAAACTGAAGGAGATCGAGCCCAAAATCAAGGAATTATCCAGGCTGGAGAAAACACTACGGGAAAACGAATGCCAATACGAGAAAAAAGAGGAGATTCGGAACGAGATTAAGATCAAAAACGAGAAGATTGAAGGCGTTCAGGAGCAACTGAAAGGACTTTTGGAAATCGTAAAAAATCATCCTCTGTTTCTTAAAAAGAAAAACGAATTTGAGAAGGAATGCGTTGAACTGCCAAACATTGAACGCGAACTATCCAAAATGTCTGATACGAAGAGCAAACTCGAGGAAAAGATAAGAATCGAGGAAGAAAACGTTCGAAACATCGAGGGCGAGCTGGAAGCGTTTAAATCGCTGAAAACAAAGGCCAAATGCCCGAAGTGCAAACAGCCTCTTACTGCCCAACACATAAAGAAACTTTTACAAGAAAACACAAAAAAACACACCAAACTTAAGGGCGATATCAAAAACTTCACTCAGGAATGCGATGATATCAGCAAAGAAATACGCAAACTGGGCAGTCAAAAGGAAAAACTGTCTGCTATAAGGATCGAACTCGTCAAATTGGAGGCGGAACTCGCCCGTATAGATAAGGCAGAAATTGATTTACATGAAACCGCGATAAAGCTTGAGGAGTTGAACAAGGAGCGCGCAGAAGACATAGAGAAATATAAAAAAATGGAAGTAGAGAAAAAGGATATTGAAAAACTGAAAAACGAAATCCGCGCACTTGAACCGATTAAAACAAATTATAATGTTTTGACGCAGAAGGTTTCCGAGAAGGATAGAGTGGAAAAGACCAGAAACAGGAATATTGTGGCAATGGAGAATGCGAGCAAGATATGGGCAGAAAAGAACGAAGTTTTGAAGAAACTGAAAGAACGATACGACGAGGGCGAATACAATAAAGTTCGGGACGAATATACAAAAAAGAACACTGCACTTGGGCGCGCTGAAGGCGAGTTAAATGCCAGGAAAGAGTCTGTGACTGCAATCAAACAAGACGTCGAAAGATTAAAAATGGAAATTGAAGGGAAAAAGAAGCAGATCCTAGAGAAAGAAAGACTGACTCATATCAGATTCTGGCTAGACGATTATTTCTCGAATGCGCTGGATGCTATAGAAACCCAGATCTTGTCGAACATAAACGAGGATTTCGACATGCACTTCCAAAAATGGTTCAACATGCTGATGAACGCCCAGGAAATAAGCGGCAGGATAAACGAGAATTTCACGCCCGAAATAGAGCAGAACGGCTATAAAACCGAGTTCGAATCCCTGAGCGGTGGGGAGAAAACTGCGGTAGCCCTGGCATATAGATTAGCATTAAATATCTTATTAAGAAAAGAATATAAATTATCAGAAAGCAGTTTATTGGTATTGGACGAGCCGACTGACGGTTTCAGCAGGGATCAATTATACCGCGTAGGGGAAGTTTTGAACGAGTTGAACTGCACGCAGACGATTATAGTGTCGCATGAAAAAGAGCTTGAAAGTTTTGCACAGAAGATATTTAGGGTGATAAAAAGTGATGGGATGTCGAGGGTGGAGTGATGTTAAGCGTCGAAACCAAAAGAAAATTAGATGCGTTTGGACCTTATGGTAGTGCTATTGGTGCCGGTCTCGGCTACTCTATATACCTTCTAGTGGGTTTTATAGAGATAAATACTGGGAAAAATATATGGATATCGAATATACCGTTTACATTTATTTTACCTTATTTTCTTTGCACGTGTGCCCATAGAAAATATTTAATATATTCTCCTGGAGCACTAGGTGGTTTGATCGGAACACTAATTGGTTTTTTCTCTTCAGGTTTACTTCTTATACCTATTTTTATGGCTCCTAGTACAAGATTGGGCGGAGGCGTCATTCAGATGCTCGTTACTGGTGTGTCCGCATTCTTTTTCTCTAAATATATGTGCAATAGAGCAAGGCGAAAAGAACCCCTAAATAGAGTATCGGTTTCGAAACCAACTAAAGAAAACAAGAAACCCACTAAAGAACCCGAAAAACCCAAACCCAAAAACCTCTCCGATTACGACACCGATGAAAAATGCCCCTCCTGTTCCTACGAGTTCACAAATTATGCAACTATCGAACCAAAACAGAAAACTATTGAAGTAATCTGCCCACACTGCCACCACATCTTCAAAAAGCGAATAACCAAGAAGATGCTAAAAGAAGCAGAGAGATTATAATATCATTAATGTTGCAAAATAGATAGGAATCTTAATTCCTTCCAATAATGGAAACTAATGCATCATAATTTCCATTGACAATGGAAAGGTTTATAAATAAACACCTCTTTTACCTATATTTGTGCACAAATCAGAATCGATATAAGTTGTATGATATAACCGCAAAGGAGGACTTTTACTACCTATGCTCAAATCTGAACTAAAAGAGATCGTTAAGGAACAAAACGAGGCGGCTACGACTGATACCAATATTATCGACCGCGAAATTTTGGATAAAATCGGAACGGACATAAAAAGCCAGTTTATAATCATAATCTCGGGATTGAGGCGGAGCGGAAAATCGACGCTTCTTACCCGGATGAGAAAAGACACCGCAGGGTATTATCTCAATTTCGACGACGACCGTCTTATAAAGTTCACAGTCGAAGATTTTCAGACTCTGTACGAAGCATTTTTGGAATTATACGGCGAGAAAAACACATTTTATTTTGACGAAATACAAAACATAAAGGGTTGGGAGAGGTTCGTCCGAAGACTGCACGATAATGGTATGAAGGTGTTTATTACCGGCTCAAACGCCTCGATGCTGAGCCGAGAGCTGGGAACGCATTTGACTGGAAGGCACATATCATACCACTTGTATCCGTTTTCTTTCAGAGAGTATCTAAAATTTAAAAAAATACGGCTTCCGGAAAAAAATGCTTTTACGACTACGGAAAAAGCTACATTCAAGGGTGCGTTTGAAGACTACATCAAAAATGGCGGCCTTCCGGAATATCTTAAAACAGAGAACAGGGAGTACCTGAAAACGCTGTATGACAATATTTTGTATAGGGACGTATTGATAAGGTATCACCTTTCCAACGAAAAAGCGTTAAAGGAACTTTTATATTATGTGGCAGGCAACGTTTCAAAAGAAACAAGTTTCAATTCTATAAAAAAAATACTTGGCCTTGGGAGTTCGACCACGGTCAGAGAGTATTTTAATTATCTGGAAAACAGTTTCCTACTTTCCTTAGTATCGCGATTCGACTATTCTATAAAGAAGCAGATATACTCAAATAAAAAAGTGTACCTCATCGATACTGCATTAGCCATTAATTTGGGCTATAGGGTTTCTAAGGACATGGGTCGGCTTTTGGAGAATGCAGTTTTCATCGAGCTTAAAAGGCGGAATTTTGATGTTTATTACCACAGAGATAAGCACGAATGCGATTTCTTGTGTATGGAACAATCAAGGGCAGTACAGGCCATACAGGTATGCTATGAATTTAACGAGGAAACAAGAGAGCGGGAGACAAACGGAATTATAGAGGCGATGGAAAAACACAAACTTAAAACAGGACTGGTACTAACATCCGACCAACAGGAAGAGTTGGTGTTCGGAAAAAAGAAAATAGTTGTTAAACCAATATGGAAGTGGATGCTGGAAGGCAATTGATGAACGTTGAGTGTTTGGACAGAAACGAATCACCAAAAAACGTCAGAAAAAATGAAGAATTTATAATATTATTATTAATAACGTTATACTTTGGAGAAATGAAAACATGAAAGCCCTGACAGAATATCTCATGTTCAACACAAAGAAAAGAAGGGATTATATCAACATCACAGATCTTGTCGAGAAACTCGTCGAAAAGAGCGGTGTCAAGGAAGGATTCTGCCTGGTGAATGCGATGCACATCACTTCCAGCGTGTATATCAACGATGCGGAGAGCGGCCTGCTCCAGGATTTCGATAAATGGCTTGAACATCTGGCGCCCCATGAACCAACAGACAAATATCTTCACAACAGGACAGGAGAGGACAATGCCGACGCCCACCTTAAACGCCAGATAATGGGACGCGAGGTTGTCGTTGCCATTACGAACGGAAAACTAGATTTTGGCCCCTGGGAGCAGATATATTACGGCGAGTTTGACGGCAGAAGACCAAAAAGAGTATTAGTAAAAATAATAGGGGAGTAATTTTAAGTATGGTTTTCTATAACTATTTTAAAAAAGAAAGAAATCATAAAAACAATACTTATCAAAATCTTTACTCGGTTCGACATAATTGCCGCAGGGTTGTAAGAAAGGCGGTATCCGTTGTTCCAGTACTGGTTCTTTTACTCTTTTCTCTTGGAAACGTACATCTGGACACTAATGTTATAGAAACTAAAAATTATCCAAATAGTAATTCGAGTGGTATACATTCGAATGGTATAAATTCGAATATCATATTATCAAATGCCGTCGGGAATAATGCATCTGATACTTATATAAACCATCCTATGATCACAGAAGTTTACTACGATACCTATCTGGTGGGCGACCCTGATGAATACATAAAGATATACAACCCGCTCCAAAATCCGATTGATATCAGCTACTGGCAGATAACAGATTTAGTCAATGTCGTTTATATTCCGAACGGCACGTTTCTTGTTGAAAATGTTTCTCTTTACATCGCTAGAAACGGCACGGCGTTCTATGAGGAGAACTTGTTTTTACCTGACTTTGAGATGTTCGACTCTAGTCCGAGCATCAAGAACGTATCGGGTAGGCCGATACAGCTTAACAACGACGGCGACGTGGTAATATTAAAGGACGCCAATGAAACTATTATTGATGTTGTTGCGTATGGAGATTCAACATACAGCGACACTGGCTGGACACTTCGATCAGTAAACGGAGTTACAAGCGGTACGATACTTCGGAGAAACATCGATGAATGGAATTCAATGTATGTTGATACAAACACATCAACAGATTGGGAAGGCAAAAGAATCTTCAAGATAAGGCAGTCGAATTTCCCGTACCAAACGTTCACATACACGGGCAATCTGACCGTATTCGTCTCTCCAGATTCAAGTTTTGAAGCACTAGCCAACGAAATAGATTCGGCGACCGCGACAATATATATCGAGATATACGAAATAACAAGCAAAGAGATTACGGAACGATTAATTAATGCAACAAAAAGAGGAGTTGATGTAAAGATCCTTTTGGAGGGAAATCCGGTTGGGTGGAGTATCGCGAATGTGGATTTCGAAAGTTATGACGCAAACGCATGCGGGGAGGCGTACAGCCAGAAATACCTATTAAGCCAGCTGCATAATGCCGGAGCCGAGATTAGATTTATGATAACTGATGAAAAAAGCGGGATGTATGACCGGTATAGATATATCCACAGCAAATACATTTTATTCGACTCTAAAAAATCCCTGATAACAACAGAGAATCTAAAATCCACAAGCTTTCCAGTAAACGGCGGATTTGGCAATCGAGGGTGGGGGGTTGTAATCGATGATAAAAACATAACAAATTACCTCACCGATGTTTTTCTCGACGATTGGAATATAACAAAAAAGGATATTCGCGAGTTTAACCAAAGCGATCCGAAATGGGGCCCCCCGCCAGCATACTTCTCCCCGACTTTTTCAACTTATTCGGGCAGCTCGTCTAAATTCAAAAGTGAGACATACAGCGGGACATTTAATGTCTCTGTTGTTCTATCGCCAGATTCGTCACTGTTGAACAGTTCGATCATCGACTTAGTTAAATCGGCAAACAAGACAATATATGCAGAACAATTATACTGCAAGTTAAATTGGAGCGATTATTCCAATACTCTTGAAAATGCATATCTTCAGGGAACACTCGACGCTGCAAAAAGAGGCTGTGATGTTAAAATGCTGTTTGATAGCAAATACGTATCTAACTATGATGATAACGAAGAAGACAACAGCGACACCGTTAATTATATTAACAATTTTTCCGAAACAAACAACATGGGAAACCTGCGAGCGAATCTCGCATATCTCGACACGTTGAGTAAAATACACGCCAAAGGGATGGTTGTGGACGGAAGAAAGACGCTGGTATCAAGCATAAACTGGAACCGCGGTTCTGTGATGGATAACAGGGAGGTCGGGGTTATAATAGAAAATGATGACGTAGCGAATTATTTCACCAGGGTTTTTATGGACGATTGGAACCTCACACTGAAGAACTTTTTTGACATCTTAGTGATAGACAAAGAAATTGCTGTCTCGCCCGGAAAGCAGACTGAAGTGCACATACAGATCAAGAATACTGACACTAAAGAAAGAACCATCAATTTAACTGTCACGGGCATCCCTTTTAATTGGTCTGCCACTCCCAACATGACCGTTGTGATACTGGGAGCCGATTGTTCTGTCATCAAAAGCATTATTATAAATGCGCCGTCAAATGTTTCTATAGGCGATAAAATAGAACTCCGGATATATGGTTCGTCAGATGACACGATCACAGAATTCGGACGCTTTGTTGTTAATGTGTGCAACACCTCAGAAGGACCAGTAACATCAACGTCCAGCACAGTTATATTCGCATCTATTTTAGCGTTAGCTATTTCTATTTGCATAGTGATTGCGGCATCGTTATACCGGGACAAGCTCAAAAGGAGGCGGTGACTTATTTACATCACGTCGTACGTTCTCATGATATTGATGGTCGTGCCTATACTCGTGCTTGTGTATTTCAAAAAATGGCCTGTCTCCTATGCGCTGATTGTTACGAATTTCATTGTTTATTTCATAAAGTTTGTCTATCTTTTTTTGCCGGATAGTTATACCATCTATGGATCGGTGTATCTCGATCTGGGTTTTAGGGCAAGGTACCTGGTTACTGGGGAGGCGCCATACACTATTTTCACGTCTATGTTCATTCACGGAGACATCATGCACATATTGATGAACATGGTCGTACTGATGTTCATAGGCCCGCCGCTCGAGGAAAAGATAGGTTCACGGAATTTTGCGTTGACGTATATAATTACAGGAATTTGCGGCACAATCTTCAGCAGCATTTTTGCATTAAATTACCCGATACTCGGAAGCAGTCCAGACACTATAGGAATAGGTGCATCGGGCGCGATATTCGGCATACTGGGCATATTTGCCGCACTTTATCCAAGAGACGAAATCCCGATGTTTTTAGTATTCATATATCTGCAAAGAGTGCCCGTGGTTCTTGCGGCTATTGTGTTTATGGTTGCCGAAACTGCATACGTTGCATCAGGCGTCCAGGACGGCGTCGGACATCTGGTACACCTTGGAAGTTTAGTATCGGGATTGGCTATTGCGCCGCTATTAAAGCGGCAGATGGAAAAATCAGAGAGTATTTCTAAAACTATCGAGGAACCCGATTATTCCGCCCTCGATAGCCTCGCAGTTACCGATGAACTAAAAACTATTCTTGAAAGGATAAAAAAGGAGGATAATAAAGAAATTCACAGCGTATGGTTGAATTTTTTCATGGATAAAGCAAAATGCCCAAAATGTAACAGTAAACTATCTTATACGGGAAAAAGCATACATTGTAAATGTGGGTTTGAGGTTAAATCACAACCTAAAGCCTGAGGAGTGTTTCCTTGAAATTGGATTTGCACGTTCATACGTGTTATTCTGAGGATTGCAGCGTCAGTGTGGAGGACGCGATAGAAACTGCAGTCAAAAGCGGTTTAAACGGCATAGCGATAACAGATCATAACGAAATCGCCGGTGCGCTCAGGGGACTTGAAATTGCAAAAAACATCGAGAATTTTGTACTCATACCAGGCATGGAGATATCAACTGAAAATGGACACTTAATAGCGTTGAACGTAAGGGAAAAAATCCAACCTAGCCTTTCGCCCAAGAAAACGGTAGACAAAATAAAAGAATTGGGCGGCTTTGTAATCTGCCCACATCCATTTAGGCCATTCTCTGGTTTAGGTTCTAGCATTGTCAGAGTCACAGAATTTGATGCGATAGAGACATATAACGCGCGCAGTTCCATCATATCCAACAAAAGGGCATTATGGCTGGCAGACAAACTAAAACTCGGAAAGAGTGCGGGAAGCGATGCGCATTTCAAGGAAGAGATAGGATCGGCATACATCGAAATCCAGGGGAACAATTACAACATAGATTTCGTGCTGGACAAGATAAAAAATAACGAAGCCGTACCAAACGGAATGTCTGCATCGGCCGAGAAAATGATAAGGACAAATTATCGTGGCATCAAACTCTGGTTAAAAAGAAGAATGGTAAGGATTTGATAGTTTTATTCTAAAACATAGAGCAAAGAGAAGGAAAACTTTAATATGTGTTATGTATGTAACGTAGTCGAGGATTATATGGCAGTAGGTTTTGTATTAATAAGCACAGCTCCCACAAAGGAACGGGAGGTCTATAAAGAATTAACGAAAATCCCCGATATCGTGGAGATCCATCCATTGTTTGGGGAATATGATATCATCGCAAAGATCGAGGCAGACAGTTTCGACAAACTCGGCAAAATAATAGTGAATAGAATAAGAAGCATACGCGGTGTCGTAGATACAAAGACACTTACGGGCACGCAATTCTAAAAAAAGAGATAAAAACTTTTTAAGAGTGCTCATTTATTCGCATACGTTTCATTATAGCCACGATGACGAAAAAGTATCTGCTGAAATATGATGACTGATGGGCGAGCTGAGTGGCACTATTTGAAAAATGTTTTTACCATCTCGTACTCTTCCGCGCTAACAATCTTGTTCTTGCCCACGATACTATTCAATGGGACTGATGTCATCTTATCGCCTTTTATGGATGCCATTCTCCCGAATTCCTTATTCTTGATCAGGTCTACGGCATATATGCCCATTCTCGTTGCTAATACCCTATCGAAGGTTGTAGGCGGCCCTCCTCTTTGCATATGCCCTATGATTGCAGTTCTTGTCTCAAATCCGGTTCGCTTTTCTATTTCTTTCGCCAGCCAGGTTGCGACACCTTTCTCCTTTAACAAGGCATGGCCGAAATCGTCCTTCTTTGCCTTGCCGCCTTCATCCAGGAAGGGTATTTCCACGCCTTCCGAAATCACTACGATTGCATAGTATTTTCCTCTTTCTCTCAATTTTTTGAGATGCACGCACAGATCTTCAACATTGAGCGGCACTTCTGGAATGAACACGTAATCTGCCCCGCCTGCGAGTGCCGACTGTAGTGCGACCCAGCCCGCGTGCCTGCCCATTACCTCGAAGACAAACACCCGCCTATGCGATCTTGCGGTATCCTTCAATCGCTCTATCGCATCGACTGCTATAGTGACTGCGGTATCATATCCGAAAGTGTAATCAGTTTCCGGAATATCGTTATCCATTGTCTTCGGTATTCCGATGCATTTTATGCCCATTTCGTTAAGTTTACCCGCTACACTGAGAGTATCATCACCGCCGATTGCTACCAGGACATCTATGCCGAGTTTTCGTATATTCTCAAGAAGTTTCTTTTTCTCCTCTTCCTTTTTCAACGGATTTGTTCTACTGGTTTCCAATATTGTTCCACCCTTTGAGATTATTTCCTCGACGTCCTCTAATTTCAACGGCATGGTATCGTTGATTACTAATCCCTTCCAACCCTGCTTTATCCCTATTATTTCATATTTATAGTCTAGTGCGCGCGTAACTACTGCACGTATGGCGGGATTAAGTCCCGGACAGTCTCCCCCGCCGGTTAAAACACCGATCTTCATATCAATCTCCTATTTCTTGGATAGCATCTTTATTACATCCTCTTCCGTCATGTCGAGAGTTTTTAGCAGATATGTGAGTGCTTTTTTTCGTATCTCATCCACTTTAGCATTGTCCGCCTCTTCGTCCAATTGGCTTGTTGCATTATTATAATACTCCACGCCGAACTCAGAATAATAATATTTTGCACCCTCCGGGTCGAGTTGGGCTGCTTTATTATAATTTTCCTCTGCGTCATTGAAAAGGCCGATATCCAGACAGAATGCGCCAAGCCGCGTATAGTAAAACGCATTGCTTGGATCGAGTTCTATCGCTTTCCTATAGAGAGCGATGATGTCGTTGACGGCAATGTGCGGGATACCGATTGATGCTTCCGCCTTTCCGAAATACGCGCTCGGGTTTTCCGGCACCTCTTTTATTGCCGCATTGAATTTAGATATTGCACCTTTGCAGTCTCCCTCGTTTAGCATTCTTTCCCCTAGAACGACATTCTTGTTCTCTTCTTGCAATTTTATCACCTACTGCTAAACAATAAACACTATCTACAAATAAAGATTTTGTTTATGTCTAAAGTTTTGTTTCGCGTCAAGTTTCGATCTTAACATAGATTTCTCTTTCGGCATTATAGAACAGGGTGATTTGAAATTTCACCAATTTTTTAATTCGAAATATCGCTTTCGTATTTAGCTATTTAAAACATTATGGTTCTCAAAATATGATTTTGAATGTTTATACCAGCATATAAATTAAAACTAGATTGTAAAAATTCGCACCAAATAGTTTATATATACACATATTAATATTGAAACAATAAAAAATATATCTTCTGCAACCGCATACCCGATTACGTTACTTGATTATGTTAAAGATCCGGGCAAGACAAATTTCAAGAGACATAAAGGAAAGTGACTATATGGTAGAAACGTTTAAAACGCCAAAAAAATTTTTGCTGGCTGGATTTGCGATATTAGTTTGTTTTGCACTTCTAGCGAACGTATTAAACATACCGAAGCATAGTGAGGACAGGAAGAATTCAAGTGAATTGCCACAGGACGATGCGCCCGTACTGTCTGCGAGTGCAACATACTCGAACAGCAGCAGAGTACAGATACCGGACAGTAGCAGCAACGTCACCATTATTCAAGTACCGCAACCGGATAATCATTACATTACTGATGCAAATGTTCATGTTAGCATTACCCATCCCAACATGTATTATGTCTATGTCAACCTAATGCCCCCCGGCGGTAGTTCTAGTATTATTCTAAAACAAAGTTACAGTGGCAGCGGTGTAAATCTAGATACATGGTACGATAACATAACCATACCGTATTACTCCCTTGAAACATTAAATGGAAAAGCTGCTGGAGGAACTTGGAGACTGTATGTAGGAGACAACTATGGGGACGGCAAAACTGGCAACATAACAAAATTTGAACTCTCGTTTACATATTCCGACAAACTTTACGTGAACGATACGATATCCTCGCTTGGACCGTCTAGTTACATTTACAAAAGCATAGTAGTGCCACCCGAGGATTGGGGCAATATTGCGGATGTTAATGTTGGTGTGAGAATCACAGCCAATACTGTTCAATCAAAGGATCTATATGTAGAATTAATACGAAGAGACCCGTATTACAGTAGTACATATGTGACGTTACATTCCTGTACTGGTAGCGAATATGGATTAAGCACTTGGTATGACAATATAACCACTCCTGTTGGTTATCTATCATATCTTAGCGGATATAATGTCAGTACGCAATGGGATTTACATATAGAGAATTATAATACAATGTATTCTTGTAATGTTGAAAAATTTACTCTCAGCTTTAATCGCCAGCCAAGTTTGGATACTCTTTCAGTTACACCCTCGACGACAGGGTATGTCAATTCGACTTTCAATTTTACCACTAAGTACATTGATAGAGATAACGATGCTCCGATAAATGTAACTGCATATTGGTGGTACAACCTTCCACCTCCGAATTACGGATCTGTAGAAGAGATACGAACAATGTCAAAGGTTGACGCCAGCGATAACAATTATGCAGACGGTGTTGATTATTATTGCTCGATAGTAGGTTCTGCACTTGGATACGTGGGGAGCTATAACACGTATGTTAATGGTAAAGCCGCGTATGATTTAGATGGTGTAACTCAGTATTCTTATTGTTATAACGGCATATCTATATACCTCGTTAACGCCCCGCCGCGAATCACTGGCGTAAGTTTAACACCCAACTACGCAAGAATTTCGAATGTTCTGACCGCCACTCCGCTTGGCTGGTATGATGCAGACGGTGCCCCGCCGAACTATGTCTACAAATGGTACAAAAACAACGTTGAGATAGATGGTGCCGACAGCAACACCCTCAGCCTCAGCAGCGAAGCGTTTGTAAGAAACGATACTATAAAAGCGGAAGTTACACCAAGTGATGGCGCAAGCTCTGGCACTCCCATAAACTCGAGTACCATAACGATACAAAACACCAACGCGAGTATAACAAGCGCCTCGATTACACCAACCACTAATGTCTATAGAAATACGATACTTACCGCCATACCGGATGGATGGGCTGATGCGGATGGGGATACTGCTTCTTACAAATACAAGTGGTACGCAGGAGGGAGTGAAATTCAAGGACAGACCTCCTCCACATTACCACCAAATTATACTACAAAAGGACAAGCGGTATATGTAGTAATAACTCCGTATGATGGTATCAGCGATGGTTCCCCTCGCTCCTCACCGTCGATTGTAATATCAGATTCGCCTCCGACAACCCCAGCCGTGAATGTCACGCCCGACTCGTCATATACTGCAGATAATCTAGTAGCGACCATTACCACACCCAGCACAGACGTAGACGGGGATGCAGTATGGTACAAGTACAGATGGTATCGGAACACTGGAGGAGCGTTTGAATTGCAAGATAGCGAAACTACTTTCTCTGCTGGAACATCAGACACTGTATCAGATAGTAAAACCTCTAAGGGAGAATATTGGCAATGTATAGTGTATGCTTCTGACCAAAGTGAAGCCTTTAAGAGCAGTACTGCATCAGACACAGTTCAGATTCTAAACACACCACCGTCCATTACATCAGTGTCGATTAATCCCTCCTCCGCATATGCATCTTCGACGTTGACTGCCGTTCCTACGGGATGGTCCGACGCGGATAATGATGCACAATCATATTACTACCAATGGTATAAAAATGGGACAGCGATAAGTGGTGCTACCAGTGCAACATTATCATCCGGTATTGCAAGATGGGATAACATTTCTGTGAATGTGATGCCGAACGACGGCACAATAAACGGCACTTCGAAAAACTCAGGCAACACAATGATTCAAAATAGCCCACCAACTACACCAACTATAAGTGTAACCCCAAAATCACCTACTGTTTCGAATGATTTAAATTCTACAATAACAACTGATAGCACTGACATTGATGGCGATCCAATAACATATATATTTCAGTGGTACAAGAACGGAGTATTTCAGTCGTCGTTGACATTGGTTACTACAAACACAATAAGTCGAATAAACGGTTCATTCGGATCTGCCGAAATATGGGAGTCGCGGGTCACTGCTAATGATACTTTCTCAAATAGTACTGGGACTGCTACCGATCAAGTAATGATAGACAATCTTGCACCTACAGATGCGGCAATAAGCATTGCTCCACTTGCACCAACTACCACAAGCGATATTACTGTTACAGTTACGACCGCCAGCACGGATCCAGATGGCGGTACGGTTACATACATATTCAATTGGTACAAAAAGATTGGAAACGATTTTGTATTGCAGGATTCTGAAACAACAGTTACCAACACGTCTCTCAGTGATACGGTACTCGCATCAATTACGTCTAAAGGGGAAGTTTGGAGATGTGTAGTTACACCTCAGGACGAAGAGCTTTCCTATGGCAACAGCACGGAAAAAAACGTAACAATATTGAATACGCCGCCATCTATAACAAACGCAACGATTTCACCGACAACTGCATACACAGGCAGCACCCTTACAGCCACACCTTCGGGATGGAGTGATATAGACGGCGACACTGCTGGTTATACGTATAAATGGTTCAAGAACGGCACGGAGATAGCGAGCCAAACGAATGCAACTTTATCCGGTGCATATTTCGATAAGCGGGATAACATTTCCGTGGGAATAACTCCATTTGACGGCGAAGCGAACGGAACAACAGTTTATTCCATAAATATTACAATATCAAACAGCAAACCGAGCATAAGCGCTGTTTCAATTTCACCTACACCGGCAAGAAAAAACGATACACTGACTGCGATACCATCCGGCTGGATAGACAGCGACAATGATGTTGCGGGCTACACATATAAGTGGTATGTGAATGGCACTCTAATTACCGGGCAAACGAACAGCACCCTCCCGAATACATTTTTCAACAGGGGATCAACAGTATATGTAGATGTTACGCCGTTCGACGGCGAAGACAACGGGACTGCTGTTATTTCTTCCAACACAACAATCACAAATTCCGTACCGTCTATTACCGGTGTGTCTATCACGCCTAGCCTTGTTTACACTACCACGACGTTATCGATAAACATTACTGGCTGGAGCGATTTGGACGGTGACGCCGTTGATTATAGGTATCAGTGGCTAAAAGGAGCAGCGGTCATTAGCACTGAAAACACACTCGATGGGGAATACTTCACAAAAGGCGACTCGATAACTGTTAAGGTAACTCCCTACGATGGTTCAGAGTATGGAACACAGGTCACATCGAACCCGATCCTCGTTAAAAATAGCCCCCCCGCTATAAACACCGCATTTATATCACCAGACCCTGCGTTCAAATCGAACGACCTTGCAGCAGGGGTATCTAGCTTCAGCGATCTAGACGGAGATACAGTACTGGCGACATATCAGTGGTATAAAAATGGAACGGCGATAAGCGGTGCCACTTCATCCATCCTAAGCAAAAGTTATTTCACTAAAAATGATAACATAACAGTTAAGATAACTCCAACGGATGGTGCGGATTCTGGAACTCCTTTTAATGTTTCGATAGTTATCTCGAACAGCAAACCGAGCGTGAGCAGCGTATCCATTACGCCATCTACGGCATTTACGAGCACAGATTTGACCGCGACTCCGTCCACTTGGGCGGATGATGATAGCGACACTGAGTTCTACTATTACAAATGGTACAGAAATGACACAGTAATAACAGGGCAAACAAACTCCACACTAAAACACGGAGATTTCTCTAAGGGAGACAAGATAAACGTTGAAATTACACCATACGACGGCTCTGAAAATGGGACCGCCAAAAAATCGAGTGCAGTCTTCATAGGAAACAGTAAACCGACAATAAGTAGTGTATCAATTACTCCTGACCCTGCGTACAGGAACAGCACCCTCTCCGTGAATATTACTGGTTGGTCAGACTCAGATGGAGACCCTTCATCATACAGATATAAATGGTATAAGGGCGGGGTATCGCTCGGAGCAACAGCGGCTACTCTCAACTGCACATACTATAACCTACGAAAGGACGACCTAGTTACTGCAGAAGTAACACCGTTTGATGGTTTGGAATACGGAACTGCAATAGTTTCGGAAGCTCTGAAGATCAGCAACTCGAAACCAAGCGCCGCTTCGGTAACTATCCTTCCAGATGTGGCATACACGGATTCTGAACTAAATGCAACGGCTTCCGGTTGGGCAGACCTGGACGGAGATACTGAAGGGTACACATACCGATGGTTCAAAAACAGTACAGAAATAGTGGGACAAACAAACAGAACTCTACCGGGGGCGCAATTCGTGCGGGACGACAATATCACGGTGGAGATAACCCCCTATGACGGGACAGATACTGGTGCATTAATTCTTTCATCTATACGAAGTATAGTGAATAAACCGCCAGTAATCGAATTAATCACTTTGAACCCTACGACTGCGTATAAAACAACGAACATCACTGCGACAATAAACCCCATAGACGCAGACGGCGACGCACTTTCTTTCACTTATGAGTGGTACAAAAACGATGCGGTATTATTTGCAGTATCATCGTGCAATACAAGCGATGTCTTGAACCTTACAAATTTTGTAAAACATGATAGGATATATGTGAAGGTAACACCGTTCGACGGTTTCGTAAACGGTACTACCGCCGCATCATCAGTTAAAAATATCACGAATAGCAAACCAGAGATAAGCAATATTACAATAACTCCTCCGGTAGCCTCTATAAATACAACGCTTACCGCTACACCCAATGGCTGGCTCGACGCGGATGGAGATGTATCTCAGTATAAGTACACATGGTATAAAGACAACGAGGAAATACTCGAAGAGAATACGGACCAGCTAGATGTGAGTTTACATGCATCTAAAGGCAACCTAGTACGGGTAAAAATAACACCTTATGATGGTGAGGAGGACGGTACCCCAATCATATCTTCTATCAGGGTAAACAACTCTGTACCAAGCATTCAATCCATTGATATTTCAGCTACTTCTGCGGGCGTAGGCGCAATATTGAGGGCAGCGCCGAGAGGCTGGACAGACATAGATGGGGACTCCGAAGAATATAGTTATCAATGGTATAACAACGGAACACTTATCCAAAATGCAATATCGGACACATTGAATACAGCGAATTTCAAAAAAGGAGATAACATAACAATACAGATAACGCCAAAGAACGGCCAAAAACTCGGAACTCCCATAAATCAAACATTTGTAATAATGAATACCCTTCCGGAACTTACGGAGCTGCCTGTAATATCACCGACAATTGCTTACGTATCAACCAATCTGAGTGTTTCCATAAAAGGCTGGTATGATAAGGACGGTGATCCTGCCACATATCTTTATCAGTGGTATAAAAACGACGTTGCCGTTTTAAATGCGACTTCCGAATACTTAGATTGCAGGAACTATCAGGTTAAAGCAAAAGATCGCATAGATATATTAGTCACACCTTTTGACGGAGAGTCTGTGGGCACAGGTAAAAAGGCATCGATAATAATTTCGAATTCTAAACCATCAATTAAAAATATATTGCTAACTCCTGCCGAAGTTTATACCAATACGAGCATTACCGCGATACCACAAAATTGGAGTGACGATGATGGAGACACTCCGAATTATATCTATAGATGGTTCGTCGGCACCTCTGAAATTTTGACCGCAGACACCAATGTACTTTCCGACTCGACTTTCAAGAAAGGAGATCCTATTAAACTTACTATAACCCCCCACGACAGCACAGAATCCGGAGAGCCTACCACCTCACAAGTGATTACAGTCAAAGACAGCTCGCCGATAGTAACTAATACCATCCCATCTTCAATACAAAATGTCTCCATGAAGGAAGGGACAGATCTGATGTTCTCGACATCAGTGCTAGATAACGACGTAACAGAAGGAGCAGACTCCTTGAGTTACAGCTGGTACGTAGATGATGCGCGGGCAAGTGCCATAGGTGGGAGCTTTACATATCATCCGGATTACAATGGCTCCATAGGCTCACCGCACAAAGTAGTAGTTGTAATCGCAGATACAGGCGGCCTGAGTGCGTCGTATAACTGGAGTATCGGCGTAGAGAATGTTAACGCACCCCCGGTAATATTGGATGTAAACCCCCCTACTGGAGAAATCCCGCCCCAAATATATACAGGTTCATCCAAGGTCTTCAGTATTATAGCAGCGGATTATTATGATATGGACAAACTCGTATACCAGTGGTATATAGATAACAAAGAAATACCTCGCGCAAATACTTATAACCTTACATTCAAACCGACAGACGATACACCCGAAGGTTCACATGAATTGATGGTAATGGTGAGTGACGGCGCTAACACCACTAGTAAAAAATGGACAGTGACGATTAGCCACACGCAAGAAGCACCGCCGCAGATTTCTACGGGCATGACAAAAACATTCACTGTAGACGTACCAGAATATTTTGATAAAAACACTACGACTTACAAATGGTATGTAGACGATATACTAGTTGCCGAAACTAAAGACTCTAATTTTTCATTTACGCCGAGCGACGATATGGGCGAAGGCTCGCACGTACTGTCGGTTGTTGTAAGTGATAGCATCTCAACTATAAGCAAGAAATGGGCACTGGCAATCAGCCATACTGCTAAACCGCCAACCTTTTGGGACCAGTACTCAAACTATGTCGCATTAGGAGTAACTATGGTGGGCATGGGCGCTGGGAGTGTTTATACAACCTTCCGAAAAAGAAAAAAGATAGCAAGATTGTCTACCTACATCACCAGCGTAGAGGAGATTTATTCAAAAAATAAGAACGACCCGCGGAGATGCGAGGATTTGCTCGGGGACATTCGCGATAAGGTTATCCAGGAAAACATCATGAGACAAATAGACGAACACGAGTTCAATATCCTTGAACGAAAGATAGACGATTATCTAAAGAGGATAAGGACATCGACAATCCAGGATGAGTTCAGAGGGATGCCGATGGATGTGTCGTCTACTATCAAGGACATATTGGACGACGGTGTTGTGACAAAAGATGAAGTATCCAAGTTAAAGGAAACATTGGCAAAGAGCAAGGATATAGACGAAAAAACAAAAGAAAGACTGATTTCAAGAGTTGGAGACTGGTCTAAAAAAGACACGTCCGCGCTCTCCACATACCTGGTACGGATCAATGATATCTCGCAGGCGATAAAAACCGAGCCGGAAAAAGCCGAATCGCAGATGCTCCTGATGAAAAAACAACTTTCGGACGACCTAAAGAATGGTGTTGTAGAGCCCCATGACTATCTCACACTGGAGAACAAGATAGATACTGGTCTAAAAGAGGCGAGGAACTACTTGGTATCGACTAAATTTAAGGGCGTTTCTAAAGATGTTGCCGCAACGATGAAGAACATAATGGATGACGGCGTCATTACAAAAGATGAGTTTTCTACACTACATGCCTTGCTAGCCAGAACGAAAGACATGGACGAGGCAACAAAGAACAAAATAGAAAAGTTGTTCGGCGGATGGACAGCCAAAGAAGTTTCTCCGGTTGGAAACTATATGAAGAAAATCGATGACGTGTATAATGCTAATAAAAACTCTCTTGAAAAGTGTGAAAGCGGGTTGATCGTCCTGAAAGAAGAATTGATAGAGGGAATAAAGAACGGTGCGCTTGATACACCGAATTATATGCTATTAGAGAAGAGAATAGATGAACATCTGAAGAAGGTGAGGACTCAAACGCTTTCCTCGAAATTTAAAGAGGTGCCCAAAGAGATAGAAAAGACCATTAAAGACATCCTGGAAGACGGCGTAATAACACCGGAGGAATTTGCTACGCTGCAATCCCTGCTCTCGAAGACAGGCAGCGTAGATGCCGAAACTAGAAGAAAGATAGAGGGCATATTCGGCAAATGGATGATGGAAGATAAGGGGACAAAGACCAAACCAGCTGCACCGGCAGTAAGGGACATGGAACTGAAGAAAGAGGAGAAAATGGAAGACGTGAAAACCCAAGAGCCGAAACTCGTAAAATGCTCGAAATGCAACAGCCCCGTAAAGGTGACGTCTGCACAGCGGCCAATCGGCATCATATGCCCGAGTTGCGGTACAAAAAGCATCTTGAAGGATTAGAGCACTACTTAATAACGCGGGAACGCCGTCAGTATGCAGAAACCTCTCGTATGGGATAAAAATCTTTATTTTATCTATTTATTTTATTACTGCGTCGTTAAAGTACGCCGTTAGATTAAAAGGTAAACAGTGGTAATTTCATGGCTATAATCGAGCGTAGAGCAGAACACAAAGTTAAAGACGGAAAACTGCTTAGATGCACCCTTGAACTCGACGGCAACACCATAGTCAATGTAAGGATAACCGGGGATTTTTTCATGCATCCTGAAGAAAGTATCGTGGAAATGGAGAACATTATTAGGGGCACAGAACTAGATAAAAGGATACTGATGGAGAAGATAACTAAATTCCATAACAACGGCATCCGGATAATCGGCGCGAAAATTGATGATTTTGTCACTTTATTAATGAAATGTGGTAATGAACGATAGAGGTTGTAGTCCTATGGGCACGAAGATTATGCGAACGTACTATGTCTGGCCAAGCTTTCCTTCTATCTCCATAAGCGGCACTAGGTGTGCGCTTAACTGTCTGCACTGCAACAAAAAATATCTGACTCCCATGATTTCCGCAAACACGCCGGAAAAATTTTTAGAGGCGTGTCTCGAGTTAAAAAACAAGGGAGCGAACGGGATACTCATAAGCGGAGGTTGTGATAAGAAGGGCGGATTGCTCAATCTTCAAAAGTTTCTTCCCACCATCAAATTTGTTAAAAAAGAGACTGGATTTATTATAAAACTCCATACTGGATTCGTGGATAAAAAGTTAGCAGCCAAGATTGTGGATGCAGGAGTAGATATAGCATCTCTCGAGGTTGTCGGTTCAGACGATTCGATTCAGGAAATATTCGGCCTAAACGCTAAGGTGCAGGATTACGTAGACACGCTTGTAAATCTTGAAGCCGCAGGAATAAAGCACATAGCTCCGCATATAGCAGTCGGACTTCATTATGGTAAGTTAAATGGCGAGTTTAGGGCATTGGAACTAATACATGAAAATATACATCCATCAGCAATAATTATCATAGTTTTTATACCTACAAAAAGCACAGAATTAGAAAATATTTCGGCGCCCTCTGGAAGTGATGCCGGCAAAGTCGTCAAAAGAGCGAAAGAGTTGTTTCCAAAAACTCCGATAGTGTTGGGTGCAATGAGGCCAAGGAGTTCTGCACGAAACAGTAAAAATGGTAAAATAAGATACGGCATCGAAAAATGTGCGGTGGATAACGGGATCACGGGGATAGAATTGCCGTCTTCGGCGACTGTTGATTACATCACACAAAGGGGTTACAAAATAAAGAAAATAAACGCATACGGAGTTTTACCTATGGAGTATGAAGACAAAGTTGAATGGGAGTGGGTTAGATAACATGATGCCAAAAACATTATGCTGTTATTATTCCGGAAAAAAATTCCCCTCGATATCAGTTACTGGCAAAAAGTGCGCCCTGAATTGCAAACATTGTGAACACCACTACCTCAAGCACATGATCCCTGCGGAAACGCCTGAAAAACTTTTAGATGTTTGTTTAAAACTCGAAAGAGACGGCGCCAATGGAATTCTTATCAGCGGGGGATGCGATTCTAACGGCAAGGTTCCCCTTGAAAATTTCTATAAAACATTGAAAAAAATAAAGAAAGAAACGAATCTTTTGATTAATGTTCATACTGGTTTAGTTGACGAGGCAGATGCAAATGCACTTTCCGATACGAATATCGACGCAGTCTCTGTCGATGTAGTCGGCGATACGGACACGATTCGTGAAATCTACGGCCTGAAAAAAACAAAGGAAGATTACTTTGAAACTTTACTGCATTTGGCAGACTCTAGCATCCCAACAATAGCACCGCACATCTGTATCGGATTACATAATGGAGAAATTCGGGGGGAGTTCGAAGCATTGAATAATATAAAAAAAATTAACCCGCCCGTTTTAATCATAAATTCTTGTATCAGTAGAAATATTAAAAAAACAAAAGAACCTTTGACGAAGGACGTAACCCGCATACTTTCTATTGCCAGAGGGATGTTTCCAGATACACACTTGGTATTGGGGTGCATGCGGTCGAGGAAGAATCCCGAAGCGGAATTTTCCGCACTCGAAATAGGCGTAAACGGAATAGTGCTGCCATCGAAAAGAACGATCGAAAGAGCTTTGGAAAATGGTTATTCTGTCAAAAAAGTGGAAATGTGCTGTGGAATTATGAATGATAAATAAGCGATTAATGAAAAGTATGCCCGTATACGCTTTCAACTTTTTTAAAATAGCGACTCTTCGGTAGGCCCGAAAACAATCTCCTTCCTGCAATGCGGACAAATAACAATCTTTTCCGCGGCTTCTTCGGTCTCTTTTTCCGGCTCCTTCATCGATCCTATCTCCGCTATTTTCTTCTTTTCGTTGGAGGTATCTATTCTAAATTCTCCCTTGCAGTGGGGGCACAGATAAAGAGTTTCTTCCTTCATCTCAAGCTTTTCGCGGCTCGTGTCGAGCGCTTTATACGAACCTGTAAACTTCATTTCGGCAGCGGATGGTGATTTTGTCTCTGGTTTTGGCCGCGGTCCCACAGGTTTTGCCTCGTCGCGTGGACGTTTCACTTCTATTTCCGGTTCAAATTCCAATTCTTTTTTCGATGACGGTGTGGGCGTTGTTGCCTTTGGTTGCAGCGGTGCAGGCGTTGGCTGCGGAGTTGGCATCTTGCTTCTCACAGATGATGCGTGCGGCGATGTAGTGATATGCTCACGTCTTCCAAATTGTTGTTTTTCCGTCTCTTTGTCCACAACATCCAAAGAATCTACTTTCTGCGGGCTTTTCCTCTCCAGTATCGAATCGAGTTCCTCGGGTTCGGGCTCCTCGACAGGTTCGGTCACTGTTGGCTTTCGAACGACTTCCGTTTCTGTAAAAGGATCGGTATCCCCGGGAAAATGGAACATCTCCACTTTTTCCTGCTCTGCGGAGATGTCTACCTCTACAGGCACCTCATTTGGTTGTTGTGTCTGTTGAATTTCCTTCCGTATCTGCGGTTGAGGTTGCGGTTGGAATTGTGATTTTATCTGGGGACGCTGCACTTGGGATTGCGGTTGTCGTGGTTGCATGGGTTGCGGGCTTGGTATTTTGCTTTCCACGGTCGGGGTGCGTGACTCTGTAGTTATTGGTTCACGCGAGGGCGTTTCTCGGGACAGCGGGGTTTCCTTCTTTATCTGTGGTTGGAATTGTGATTTTATCTGGGGACGCTGTACTTGGGGTTGTGGCTGTGGTGTACCGGATTTTAATCTTTCCAGCTCTTCGCGCAGCATTCGAATCTCATCTTGAAATTCTTCGTCTCTTTTTGCCTTCTCTTCCATCGTGGTATCTAACGGCGAATATAGAACTTCGGGCTCTCGAAATCCTTTTAGCGGCATCCTCTGCCTTTCAATATCTGTTCTTGGAATAGTTCTATCCGTTGTCTCTGCCGCGGGGGGCGTTCTGTGTAGCGGTTGCTGCACTTCTTGAACTCCTCTGGTTTCAGAGTGAGAAACAGCGGGAGGGTGTGACACCTCCACTTTTCGTTCTGCGATTTGACTATCGGCACTCGCTATATGGGCCGGAGGCTTAGCTTCTTGGACTTCTTCTGCCGATGTTTGTTTTTTAGCCTCCAAGTGCGCCGACGGCTCTACTATCTGTGTTTCCGGTGCTGCCAGATGAGATTTGATCGCTTCCTCTTTTTGTTCGACTGTCCTGGGCACTTCTGCATGCATATGTCGTTCGTGCTCTGTTTTAACCACTGGTTTTTCTAAAAATTGTGCGCCTTCGGGCTCTCTCTTTTCCGCAGGTTGCTGGGGTGCTGCCTGCGTTTCCGGTTTTTGGCTAGTGCTCTGCCCCAATAGTACCGCACACTCACTGCAATATTCTTCAGAACCTTTTATGACCTTACCACATCCAGCACAAATCATTTTTGGATCAACCCGTGTTTTTTTCTACAATCAAATCAAGATTGATACGTAGGATAATTTTTATTGAAACAAAGCGCCGCATTTTCGGCATTTAGTGGATGAGGCTAGTACAATTGCTTTACACTTTCCACACTCTGCCTTGTCCTCATAGTGAAACTCGGCTTTACACGTCGGGCAAGATTTTGAATTAAGAGGCACAGTCGATTTACATTTCCCGCATTTTATGGTTTCACCATAACGCTTACTTCCCAAATTAATTTTTAGAAATCTATTTTTGTTTTGAGATTTTATTAATTCATTCAAGCTCTTTCCAAGCCCTTTCTTTTTCCCTGGCTTTATTTTTTTTGATTTTTTACTAACCATCCCCTATCACCTCTTTTGCGAGGGCGTCATATGCATGAGCACCTGTAGAGTCCGGTGCATAGTATATGATCGGTTTGCCAAAACCTGGAGCCTCACTCAGCCTCACGTTTCTTGGAATCATGGTTTTATATACCTTATCCTTGAAATATGACCTTACCTCTTGGACAACTTGTTCGGATAAGTTAGTTCTTACGTCCTGCATAGTGAGTAATATTCCCTCTATTTCGAGGGGCGGATTAAGTTTATTCTGAACAAATTTTATAATCTCTAACGCCTGTGTTAAGCCCTCGAGCGCGTAGTATTCGCACTGCGTAGGTATTATGACCGATTTCGCCGCTACCAAACTGTTCAATGTCAATAACCCAAACGATGGCGGGGAATCTATGAATATATAGTCATATTTTGAAACAACGTCTTTTACAGATTCTCTCAAAGCTTTCTCGCTCCCATTTAAGCGCCCCAGCTCGATTTCTGCCCGGGTTAGATGGATGTTTGCTGGAGCTAAATCAAGATTCTTAAAATCGGTGTGAAGAATGATGTCTTTGAGCGGTTTTTCCCCCATCAAAGCATGATAAATGCACGTTTCCAGTTTGTTTTTATCTATTCCGACGCCTCCAGTACTGTTGCCCTGGGGGTCGATATCTACCAGGAGTGTTTTTTTACCTTTGGATGCAATGCTCGCAGAAAGATTTATGGCAGTTGTGCTCTTTCCAACCCCTCCTTTTTGGTTTGCTATAGAAATAACCTTACCCATACGTTACCACTACCTATAAGCGATATTGAGCCATTTTAGATATGGCTTATAAACGCGTATGTAGGAGAGGTAATAAAAACTTTCCTATAATTCTCGATAGGTTGCCTGGTACCTGGATTAAAAATTGCAAATATTTATAATTGTCATCACTACTATCTTCGCCTGATACATCGAACTTCACGAGGCGGATAATGGGGCTAAGCACTAGCGCGGCAATGGCCATAGTATTGGCGGGTTTACTCATTGTTACGACAGTGGTACAGGAGTCGACATTGCATGCCCTAGAAAACAGGCTTGATGCGAACAGCACTAGAAAAGAGATTATGGATAATTACCGTGACGTGGGTTTATCCATACAACGTGCCAGCATAACAAATAATACGATCGTAATAATAGGAGCGAACAACGGCGACATCTTTTTGAACCTGTCTGAACTGGATGTGGAGTTAGACGGTGTGATCGTAACCAAAAACATTACGTCCATCATGGTCAATAAATCTATGAGCTGGGTCGTTGCGGATAAGGTCTTTCCGAGCCAATATATAAAGATCACAATCGCAAATGTAACAGCCAGTAATGGAAGTAAAATCGCTCTTATCGGAAAGAGCGGAGTGATCGCATTTTCTACAATCGTTAACTCGCATCCTAATGCTGTTGCCGGGCAGTCAGTTATTGTTGCAGAGGGCGAGGAGGTCAAATTTAATGGAACTTTTTCCGGTGACAACTCAAAGGATTTTTTTGAATGGTATAAACCACTCGATTGGAAGTCATACAACGACAACATCGTCAATTACTCTTGGACTTTTAACGACCCGTATTCAAATCACACGAATAGAAATTATGCGTATGGCTTCGAATCGGAACATACTTTCTCTAAGCCAAATTCGAACGGCGGTGGCATAAGCATATTCGATGACGTGAACCAGAGATTCAGGTATTCAATTACAAAAAACGATAGCAGTAAGCTGGTATCTAATTTCATAAAAAACATCACATACTTCAATGGCATAACCTACATCGGAACTGAAAAGGGGGTCAGCAGGTACGATATAAGGTTGCAAAGTTTTATGCTGCCATTGCAGTGTGAAAACGATACAGCATCTGATTTTATAACCACTATGTGCGGGGACGGCGGCGATCTTCTTTATGTCGGGACAGACAAGGGTGTAAATATTTTCAACACCAGCTCGAACATATATAATACATCTGCATTAACGGAGTCCAGCGGATTGCTATCGGATTACGTATATTCGCTTTTTGTAAAAAGCAGCACCCTTTATATCGGAACTGACAAGGGCGTTACGCTATACAACATAATGGATAAAGTCGTCATTGGCAATATTACGACTGAGAACGGGCTAGCATCCAATGTTGTTAAAACAATAAATGCTATCGGCGATGTCGTATTTTTCGGAACTGATAATGGAATAAGCAGATTTAACACCTCCGTTGGAAAATCGATTCGTATAGAGTACGCCCAAAACTTGAACATCTACAACGGGCTCGCTTCCAACAATGTAAAAACTCTTGCTGTAAAAAATACAGCGCTATACATTGGCACCGATGCTGGTGTTAGCATCTTCAATGCTTCCCTTGGAACTTCAGGCGCTTTTGCCCCGGCACTTACGATTAAAAACGGACTGACGTCCAATGACGTTAGAAGTATCACAGTAGGAGATAATGTTGTTTATATAGGAACCAACTGCGGGATCAATAGATTTGTCGATACAACCAACGGACTTCTTACTCCAGTGCTAACAACCACAGATACCATGAATGGATTGAGGTATAACAAAATAACAACGATATGTGCCCTGACTTCGGGATATATTATTGTAGGAATGGAGGACGACTCTGGTTATAGCACCCCATATACGGTAACCTTATTGTGTAAAGACTCCGACGAAAATACAGGCGTTGATAATCTAACGGTTTGGGTTAGAAACCAGAACGCGCCGCGATTGGCAAAACAATTAGATACAACGGTGCACGGCCTGGGGGGGGAATATTATGATGATCAGGCCACGTTCTCAGGGTTTAAGAATTTGGTCGGGCTTAGAATGGATTCTGCCATAAATTTTGATTCGTCTTTAGCACCGTGGAGCTTAGTTGCACAGGGTAGGGATACGTTCTCTGTCATATGGCGAGGAATGGTGAGGGCAGATTACAAAGAGGATTATACATTTTACGTGACCAAAGACGATACGCGGGACGACCAATCTAGGTTGTGGATAGACAACATAGTAGTGGTCGATGCGTGGACACAAAAACCGAAGGCAGAATACAGTGGAATGATCTCTCTGGCGGAGGGATGGCACAATATAAAATATGAATTTTACAGGCATGGTGTAGATAAAGCGGTACATCATGCTATTGCAAAGCTTTCTTGGAGTTCTGCGCATACACCGAAACAAGTCATCCCGACCGACCACTTCGTTCCCCCTGTAGAAAACGCATTCTTAGTAGATGGCGTTAACTCCAAAAATGAGGCAGACGAAGATACGCCACTAACATTCGACGCTACCACTGCATTCACGGACAATGCAGGGATATTGAAATACGCATGGGACTTTAACGGCGATGGCGTTTGGGATACTCCTCTTTCCAAAGATTCAGTTCGCGTAACGCACGCCTTCACAGAGCCTAATGACGTCACTGAAAAATATGATATGAATAATAACGGGCAATTGGATGGTGATATTTTCCTCGACGTTAATGGTAATGGACTATTGGACAGCGAACCGTTTATCGATATTAATAGCAACGGCAGATGGGACCCCGAACCGTTTGTGGATATGAACAGAAGCGGAAAGTGGGATTACACAGATACTAATGAAAACGGAAAGTACGACCCGGGCGAACCGTATTACGATGTAAACAAGAACGGCAAATATGATGCCGGCGAGCCCTGGCACGACTCAGATAATGACCATATTTACGATGCTCCTGAACCATGCGAGCCTTTTACAGATTGGGGAAACGGTAAATACGACCCGTCAGAGCCGTTTACAGATTGCCGAGTAACATTGGATGGTCGCGGGGAACTTAGCGCCCTACACAGAGCTCTGGATGGCACAGTAACGGACGGTAACGGCACATACGATGAAGGTGAACCCTACGTGGATGTGAACAAGAACGGCAGATGGGACTGGGGAGAGAATTTTACGGATTTGAACAGCAACGGCAAATGGGACCCTGGTGAGCCGTTTGTGGATGTTGGAAATGGGGTATGGGGTGGCGAGCCATTCATAGATGTTAGTGGTGATGGGTATTTCCAAGATAGGGAACTTGCTGATGGGCGCATGAGTAGAATAACTGGGTATAATATACAGCACCAGCATTATGATTGGGAAGCATCGGCAGACGGGGGAGTTACGTGGGGAGTCCTTACAGATAACGATGTTGCAAACAACAATAATTGGGTAATTGGTGGAGAACCTTATGAGGATACAAACGGTAACGGGCGATTTGATTATGAGAACTTCACAGACATCAATGGAAACGGCATCTGTGATTTTGATGAGCCGTACATAGAGACAAATGGTATTCTTGGATACCAACTAGGCGAACCTTTTGATGATTTAAATGGTGATGGATTGCGCCTAACCAATGAATTTTTCGGGGATTCAGACGGTGATGGGATGTATACCATTGCCAGTGGAGACCTGTTTGTTCCTGCATTTGATTTAAACGGCGATGGTATGTGGACCGGGGAACCCTATAACGATATCAATGGAAATAGGATATGCGACCATGAACTTTATACAGATACCAACGGAAACGGCAGATGGGACGGCGAGCCGTTTATGGATATAAACAACAACGGATACTATGACTACTATGGTGAGCCGTACACGGACAGGGACAAGGATGGAAAGTTCGACGATGCGGAACATCTGCACAACTACATATCTGGCCCAGTTGGAGCGCGGGGATACTATGGAGAACCTTACACTGATGTAAATGGAAATGGGGTTTTTGATCTCGGTGAGCCGTATAATGACTTTTTTTGGATAAATCACACATTCGACCCTGGCCCAGGAGCCGGTTACTTATTTACTGACCTTAATGGCGATGGTATATGGAATTCCGGAGACGGTGTGTGGAATCCGGGTGAACCGTACGTTGATGCAAACAATAATGGCAAATATGACGCGGGGGAGCCGTATACTGATGTGAATGGGGCATTGAACGGAGAATACGACATAGGCGACCCTTACAAAGACCGCATTATTGTCAATGATAAATGGGATTTAGGCGAGCCTTACGTAGATGTTGGAAGTGGGGAAAAGTATATCGGATCGGATCAAGCATTCACCGAAGACCTACTATTCGCCGGAGCTTCCAATACTCCGCATAAATTGGACGGCGATGTGATACACGCTCAATCAACCCAAACCATATCTCGGGATGCTGAAAATTTTATGATGGATTCGTTAAAAGATCAGGTCGCTCAAAACTGGTATGTAAAACCATATGAAGATAAAAATCTAGATAACTTGAATGAAAATCCAACACCGGCAGATACAACAAAAGACCCAAAACCGTATACGGACGTAAATAAGAACGGCAGGTATGACGGCATAGGTGAAGTCATAGGTGTAGTATTTGTAGGCGGAGTACCTTTTTACGACAGGCGGCCGCCTCAATACCTTGCCGGCGATGCCTTCTGGAACATCAATGGGGTGGACATTAGCAGTAACGCTAGACTGAATGGGGACTATTTTACCGATTCCAATGGAAATGACAGGTTTGACATGTATAACGACTACCTCACGCCCGCTAACGATACTAATAACAATGGCAAGTTAGACGGCCCCGGTTATGTCATAACACTGTATGCAGAAGATGAAGAGGGCAACTTTGCTACGGTTTCGAGTGAGATATTTATACGGGACATAACCAAGCCGTACGCTGATTTTACGGCGCCGCAACCTACAGCATCGCAACCTATGTATGAAGAAAATCATGTGAACGACTCTGATTGGGACCATGACGGCGATTTGAATGAAGATGGCCCCGGCGCAGTTTACGTAGATTACCATGAAAACAACAACACAGTCAAAGATTATAACTCGAATTTTGTGGATCCGGCTACACTTAGGAACTACATAGACCTAGATAGGGACTTAGACAATGATGCGGATATATATAGTCGAAATTTCAAAAGTGATGGGATAGTGAGTTTCAAGATAGGCACCGCATCCGACAACGTTGATACGACGGACCAACTCAACTATACTTGGAACTTTGGGGATCCGTATGCAACAAGCAAAAACCCGAATATTAAGTATGCCAAGTTCGGAGACACAGTTAGCCATACATACACCAGAATCGGGAATGACGCGGCGTGGAACATAGTGAACGATGGGACTTTCACAGTAAGCCTTACTGTAAGAGACAGGTGCGGCAATTCTTATACTATATCACACATGATAAATATACGTGATGCCGAGACACCGAAGATAATGAGACTCAGCGTCACGAATACACGGTCTGCGGTTTGGGGCAATTTCTACCTGTACGTAAAGGATAGTTTTGTCGCTCTCCCTCAAGGCAGGACCTTTTACATAGGAGATACTGCCTTCTTCAATGTTGAGGCGACAGACAATATTGGCATCACTAAGTACCAATGGGATTTCGAATATTATGATGACACCAGGGGCGACTATAGAGAAGACCTGAAATCAAAAGCAACAGCACCCAATGCAACGTGGGTATACTATAATTCGATGAGCAGGGACGATGGGGACACGTATACCGGAGGCACACCCTATGATTACGTATTTGTTGTTCGGGTTCAGGTATATGATGCGGAAGGGAATTGGAGGGCACAGGAGTTTACTGTAAAAGTAGATAGGAGTGGTGGCCAGGTGATGCCGAGGAAATAGACTAAACGTCCAATCCGGGCACAATATCACAGCAACCGCACTTATGGCACATGGTCTTGAACTTACTTGTCGTTAAACGATATTTCTTTAATATTTTCTTTTGTTCCAGTGCGAGGCGCACTAATCTCTCGCCGCGCACGCTGGCGGCTCTGCATCCCAAAACATTAGAAATTTTCCTTCTGTTGTGTTCGTTAATTCTTATGCTTCGTATCGTTGCCACTGCACCGAACTTTGCGAGTTGTTCCACACCGTCCAAAACATTTTTGTCTGTTTCACCGAGTCCGACTATTATATTCGAGCATACCTTATTTCTGCCAAATACGCTTACTCCGTATTTTATGGCGTTTAATATGCCGTCAAAATCCAATTGTGGACAAATCTTTTTGAATATTTTCTTATCGTAAGTTTGAATGTTTAACTTAAGTTCCGTTGCACCTGCATCTTTTAGTTTGTCTATGTCCGTAGTGCTTGTAGTGTATGGTTCGACGCCGATTTGTACGCCGCCCAAGGCATCTCTCGCTTCCTGGATGATTCTTACCATTCTAGCTATTGTTTTCCCAGGCACAGCAGACACTCCGCTTGTTATCGCTGCGGATTCAAAAGAACTCTCTTTCGATGCTTTCAATATCAATTTCGACAGTTCTCGGTCATTATGGCTTTTTTTTCTGTGTTTTTCTACATCATTAATCGCACAGAATTTACAGTCATACACGCACTCGTCGCCTATGTTTATGAATGCCTGGTTGGGTGCGTGGAGCAGGATGGGCACTATGCGGACGTTGTCTAAATATAAATCGCTGTTTTTGTAAATTTGAAAATTACTTTTAGTGCCGTTTTTTTCACGAAGTTTGAATTCCGATTCTTTTCTCCTGTTGACGCAGAGTTTCACGCGCGTATTTCCAAAAGAAAATACAAACGAGGGCGTGCCGGCATCGGGGCCGCTTACGGATTTGCTTGGAAACCAGGGCAGAACTATGTTTCGTGGTATGTGTATTTCGCCTGCTTGTATGAGCTCCGCTTTCTTTACGGCATCTGATAATGTCACGGTTTCACTTTCAAAAAATTAATTAGTAGTTAATATCGGGAGGCCACCGACTTAAATAATTCTCATCTCGGCAAGCTTTTCCGGCAGGTACTTATCAGTCACATAATCCAGTCCGTACTTTGCCAGGGATTGTTGCTCCGCTTTCTTGTTTATCTGCAGCTGAAGGTTCATTTCGCCCTTCCACCTCTCATCCGCGAATCTCGGGTCTGTCAGCTCTTCATTAAGCGCTTTAATATCTTCGTCCGATAATTTATCTGACGGCAATTCGTAATTTACAATGTCCGAAGGCGTTACTCCCAGGAATTCTGCGCTGGGTGTAGCAAGATATTCGGAGATATGGGCTGTTTTAATCGCTCCGTATGCGACGGATGCGAATATTCGGTATGACCAGGGATCGCCATCAGTAAACACAACTACTGGTAATTTGCACTCCTCGTTGATTCTTTTTATCAAACGCCGCGTGCATCTGGCGGGTTGTCCCTTCAAATGGACAAGTATTGCCTTCTCCTTTTCATCAAAACCATTCTCTAAGAGCCTGTCGAACATGCCTCCGCACTCTATCGCGATGACAAATTTTGCGTTCCAATCCTTAAATCTGATTTTTTCCTTCTCCACGTTATACGGAATGGTATAACCTGCATCGCCAACATCATCGCTGCAGTTTATCGATCTTTTCCCGCCTGTTCTTATTGTCTCCTCGATTGTTATGTCGCCTACAATGGATGCGCCGTTCTCCTCCGGCCTAAGTTTGAAGTCTTCCCGCATACAAGACGTGACGATCTCCATATCTTCCACCAATCTGTCCGACTCGCCCTGCTCATGGAATTTAGCATCGTTCCAGCCTTCGGAGATATAATACATCTCCCTAAGTGTTGATGATTTCTTTATCTCTATCATATTTCTGATAAATTCGATGGTATGGAGGGTTCTCAGTATCATATATGCGCCATCCAGCGTCTTTACGGAGCGGGACGTCATGTGTTTTCCGTATTTCCATACCTTGTAGTCGTCGTTGAACACTATGTTCGTTTTCGTTCTCATCGGCAAAGACATTGACGGTATCTCCTCGTCCTTTAATTCCTCATAGAGTTCGGATACTACCCCTTTCAATTTCTCCATCGCAGAGTCGTTTCTAGTTTTTGTCGTCATATTTCGTCACCTTCTCTTTTTCGTGATTTTAACGCATCTAACAAAATATCGTACATTTCGTGCCTGGTGTCTCGAAGCACGGGGCGCATGTTTCTCGCTGGTTTGATCTCCCTTCTGTCTATATCGCAATTTACAATCTGCTCCTTAAGATATTCTCCTTTTGCGAGCAATTCGCCTCTCGGGCTGATAACCGCATTTCCGCCCCAGAACGTCAAGTTTCCGTGAACACCCACTATGTTTGTGTAAAGGAAGAAAGCGGTGTTCTCGATGGCCCTGGCCACCATTACTTTTTCAAAGTAGTTTCTGGCTATAGTCGGTGACGCTGATATGCAGCACAATATCTCCCCGCCTTTCAATGCATATGCCTTCGATATTTCCGGGAAGAATATATCATAACAGATCAACAGCCCGATCTTTCCAATTTTTGTTGAAAATACTGGAAGCTCATCACCACTTTTAAAATGTCTTTTCTCTTCAAAAGGCCCGAAGTTGGGGAGCATCCATTTTCTATAGCAATCCACCTTGCCGTCCGGGTGCGTCAAAACTGCGGTGTTGTACACGATGCCTTTAATATCTGTGGATTTTTCAGGCATTCCGAACACGACGTAACAGTCGTTTTTTTGCGATAACTTCGAAATCCGTTGAACGGACGGTCCAGTGACGTATTCCGCCAATCTAGGAAAACTGTCGTGACACATATATCCAGTTAGAAACAATTCTCCGAACGCTATAAGATCGGAATCCGTTTTGTTCACAACTTTTTCCATAAATGCAAGGTTTTTCTCTTTATTTTTGACAGTTGGATTTGCTTGGACAAGAGATATTCTACTCAATTAAATGTCAACCCCATCAGTATGATTTGTATTTAAGTATAAATTTATTGTCTATTGGGATGTACATCTTTTGGCGTTGGTAATAGATTGTAATGATATGTTTGCTGAAAAATGCTTTTTCTGATTAAAAACCGTTTCAGACCTCATTTCTTCTTTCCGGTCTGTTTTTCTTTTTCTATTTTTTCTTTTTGCGCATCTTGTTTTCTTTGGGTGAATACGTCTATATATTTTTGAATCTCTTCGGGTGATAACTTTTTAAAAATCTCTGTTTTTGTAACAACGCCCACGTCTATGACCGTTGAGCTTATCGGAGTTTCGGAATTCAGGGATAACACGTTCAGACCGAGCGACATCGCATCGTTTAAATTTAACTCTTCTTTATATTGCGCTTCGAAGAATTTCATCGCCTCATCCTTATTGGCGCCGATGCATCCAGCTTTATAACCTATCGGAGTGCCGCTAACATCCGTTTCATAGAGGTGTATGCCCATGTCGTCTATACCGCCTATCAGCAGTGAGGCTCCGAAGGGCCTGACGCCGTCAGATTGCGTATAGCTTTGTTTCAGGTCGCAAATCTCTTTCACTAACGCCCCTATGGATATTTTTTCACCGTGAACAATCTCATAGCGAAGCGCCATTACCCTGGCGTACTCCACAAGCCGTCTAGCATCGGCCACCAATCCAGACGTAACGCAACCAATTTTATCGTTTATCTTAAATAATTTCTCTATAAATTGCGCTTCTACTAGTTTACTGTTGACTCTTTTATCGGCCAGTAGTACTATTCCATCTTTATAGATTAATGTCACGGCAGTTGTGCCTCTTTTCACGGCTTCTCTTGCGTATTCTACCTGAAATAGTCTCCCATCCGGAGAGAATACTGTTGCCGTGCGGTCATAATCTACGTTTCCATGCATTTATATTGCTCCGTTAACAACTAACACGCTTTCCATAAAGTAACAATCATGTTGTACCCACTGTGCTGTGTTATCTTCGTTTTATGTTTTTATCTTAACAAATTTGCGGCAGCGAGTTCTTCTGTAATCTTATCGACTGCCCGTTCCGCGTCTTTCGGGTTATTTGCACCGGTACATACGATTTTTCCAGATCCGAAAAGCAACATAACAACGTGCGGGTCATCCATTCTGTAAACTAACCCCGGAAATTGTTCTGGCTCGTATTCCACTCTCTCTAAGCTTAGGGTCATTGCTATATTGTTCAAATTTAGAATAGAACCGACATCAGAGGTTGCTACGATATTCTGAATGATTATCTCTGGATTTGGATTTACTTGGAAGCCAAGCGCTTTTATCTTTTTCGTGACATTTGTTATAACAATATGCACGTCCTCTATGCTCTTTGCGCCCGTACATACCAATTTCCCGCTCCTGAATATCAGGACCGCAGTGACTGGTTCTTTTACCCGGTATATAACGCCAGGGAACCGTTTCTGCTCATATTCCGCCCCTTCCAGTGATGAAGCAATCTTTCGAAGGTCCAGATCCGTCGCGATCGATGCTGTCGCAACCACGTTTTCCACTTTGATTTTTGCCATATGTACTCACCACTTGTTTAGTATTTAAATACAGCAACACCTATAATAAGATGGGGGATTAATAACTTTCTATCGTTTATTCCTGTGTTCCAGCACCCTTTTTCTTAGATTTGGCACTAGCCCCCCATCCTTGATTATGTCTATTAAAAAACTAGGCAGTGGGTCGGTTTTAATCGATTTGCGCCTTTTCTTATTTCTTACCACCCCGTTTTCAAAATCTACCTGTAGAAGGTCTCCCACTCTAACTATTTTAGATATATTTGGACACACCAATATTGGAATACCTAAATTGATAGCGTTTCTATAAAATATCCTGGCAAACGATTCTGCGATTATGGCCGATATGCCAGTATATTTTAGGCATACTGCAGCCTGTTCCCTACTGGAACCACAGCCAAAATTTCTCCCCGCGACGATTATGTCTCCAACACTTACATTTTCGGAAAACTTTGCATCCGCATTTTCCATAGCGTGTTTTGCCATCTCCGTCGGCTCTGCAATGGTTAAATATTTACTTGGATATATTAAATCGGTATTGATATTGTCCCCAAATTTCCAAACTCTACCTTCAACGATCATATTTTCCTCTTAATTGCTATGTAAAATCTCTCACCTTGCTGGCAAACTGATTTCTCCTTTTATGGCAGAGGCAGCTACAACCGCAGGAGATGCGAGGTATATTTCTGCCTTTGTACTTCCCATTCTGCCTCTAAAGTTTCTATTGGTTGTGGAGATGCACCGTTCACCTGGTGCAAGAATTCCCTGATGGGCGCCAAGGCACGGGCCGCATCCCGGGTTGAGGACTATTGCGCCTGCTTTAATGAACGTTTCTATGAATCCCCTTTTCAACGCGCCCAAATAAACTTCTTGGGATGCAGGGATTATGAGCATTCTTACATTCCGCGATACTTTTCTTTTATTCAGTATCTTCGAGGCAATCTCCAAGTCTTCCAATCTTCCATTTGTGCATGAACCTATAACCGCTTGATGTATTAGCATGCCTTCTAATTCGTTTACAGACACAACGTTGTCTGGGGAATGCGGGCACGCTATTTGTGGTTCTAAATCGGTTATGTCAATGTTAACGACTTCTTCGTAATCTGCATTTCTGTCAGCTTTGACTGGTTTAATGCTTATGCGTGTTCGTTTTTTTAGGAATTGTAACGTCTTTTTATCGCAATCTATCAGAGCAGTTTTCGCACCCATCTCCGCCGCCATATTACATAATGTCATTCTGCCGTCTATGCTCATCTCATTTATTGTTGGTCCGGTAAATTCTACGGCTTTGTAGTTTGCATACTCGCATCCAAGGCCGTTTATTATTCTCAGAATAATGTCCTTTGACATGACATGCCGTTGGAGTTTACCGGTGATGTTCAATTTTATTGTTTCCGGAACCTTTAACCAAAGGCTGCCTGTTGTCCAAACACCAGCCATTTCCGTAGTCCCGATGCCAACACCAAGACAATTGAGCGCTCCGGCAGTAGTGGTATGTGAATCTGTGCCGACGACCAACTCGCCAGGTAAGGCAAATCCATTCTCGGCTAAAACCTGGTGGCATATACCGGCACGAATATCATAAAAGTTCTTTATTTTCTGATTTTTGACAAATTCCCTGACGCGGGCATGATAAATCGCGGTATTTTCCGACTCGGCCGGTACACGGTGGTCGAATAATAGAACAACTCTTCCCGGATCCCAAATCTTCCCAGCACCTATCCGTTTAAACGCATTTATGACGTGAAATGCATTGTCGTGCGACATTGCGACGTCCACTTTTGCGTCTATTATTTCGCCTATTTCGACAATTTGTTTGCCACACGCTTTGGCTAGAATCTTCTGAGCAATTGTCATTTGCATGGACATTTCCCTTAAAATTTTTCATAAGATGCGATTAATTCATATTTTCACTTTTAAAATTTTGTTAATTATTACGCGATTCTTTACAAGTTATTTGTTATCTCGCTTGCTTTGATAATGGGTACTAGTTTTACTTTTTTATTTGCTAACAATTCCGATGCGCCCTCTTCCCTATCGACTACGACCAAAACCTCCTCGACAGACGCGCCCGCATCCCTGAGTATGTCCACTGCTTTAGCCACCGAAGTGCCGGTAGTGGTAACATCTTCGATTATTGTTATTCTTTCTCCTCTCGCCACATCTCCCTCTATCAATTTGTTTGTTCCGTGGCCTTTTGGTTGTTTCCTTATGATTACAAATGGGATTTTTGCTTCTAGCGATGCCGCGACCGCGAGGGGTACAGCGCCTAGCTCTACACAAGCAATTTTATTAGTGCTGCTTTCTATGCGTTTTGCCAGTTCCTTTCCGATTTCTTTTAAAATTTCTGGTGATGTGCTTGCCTTTTTTATATCAACATAATAACTGCTCTCTTTTCCGGAAGCGAGTATGAACTTTCCGGTTTTTACCGCACCACATTTTTTTAACAACTCCCCTATCATCCGATTTTGAGAATTTTTTGACATAATCGATCGACCTATCTACAATACGGCATTGATAAGCGGTTTAATAATGTTTTTTAAAATATAAAGTTCCGGAACGCATAGCGTCTATTCAATCGTGCTCTCCGCGCCGCAGGACGGGCACTGTATTGTTATGTATCGTCCCGTAGATGGCTGTATCTGCACAACCCCGCCGCAATTAGGACACGTACCGTATTGAGTCGACTGTGTGGGATATGAAGGCTGTGTTGTGTGTGAATATTGATTGGAAACGGGCCGTGTTGGTTGTGGTGGCCTCGTTTGAGTTTGATATTGCTGAGGTCCATATGGAATGCTGTGCGAACCTTGCTGTGTTGATGGCAGGGGCGGGGGTTCAGTTCGTTGGGAAGTTTGGAAGGTTTTTAGACTGGTGCTTTCCTGTTTCGTCCCGAAAACATGTAATTTTTTAAAGTAGAAGCAGAAAACGATAACTGCGACGATCACGCATACAATACCGATGCCGCCAATATACGCATAGCTTTCAGCAGTCACGCCCGCAACTCCCTGCACATTCACCATAAAGCTCGTCGTGTTCGTTTCGCCGTCGTTGTCCCAGATCGTCAGGACCGCATTGTACGTGCCGGGTTTTTCGTAGACGTGGCTCGTCGTCTTTCCTGTGCCTGTTTTTCCGTCTCCGAAGTTCCAAGTGTACTTGTCTATCTCGCCGTCGAAATCGAACGAGTTCGTTGCCTTGAATTCCACTGCGTCTCCAGTGTTGATAGTTTCCGGAATCTTGCCCATCACCGCAGCTGGCAGCATGTTCGCCACGTTCACTGAGACCGTGGTGGTGTTGGTCAGACCCTCTTCGTCCGTGACAGTCAATGTAACCGTGTAATCTCCCCTCTCGCTGAACCGGTACGGGATTGCCGCCTCAGTGTAATCGTTGCCTTCTATGCTCCACAGGTAGCTCACGATCTCGCCATCAGGGCTGGAGGAGCGGGAGGCGTCGAATATCACGTCGTCCCTGATGTTTGCTTTAACGTTGCCGCTAGCTTTGGCGATCGGTGGCTGTTTGGTGACTGTCACGTTGGTGGAAACGCTTGCTATAGCTCCCGCATCATCAGTGACAGTGTACGTAACCGTGTAGGTGCCGCTACGATCGTATTTATGAGATGGGTTTTGTTCGTCGCTGGTGACGCCGTCGCCGAAGTCCCATATCGCGCTCACTATCCTGCCGTTTGTGTCGGATGATGGTGGTGAAGCAAACAGGAATGCGGCATTCTTTGTTGCCATGGAAATGTTTACTATTGGTTCGGCTTGGGTGATTATTGGAGGCGTGTTGCTTGTTTCGACCTTAAAAGAAAAACTTTTTTTTGCACCAGCGTCGTCTGTTAACTCCACGCTCACATTATATGTGTTTATGTCTGTGTATGCATGCGTCACGACCTTTCCAGATTTCTGCGTACCGTCACCCATATCCCATGCGATGCTTTGAACGCTGCTTTCCCGGTCATATGAATGCGAAGCGTCGAATTCTACCTCCTTGCTCGTGGCGATGTCTCTTATCGTTTCTCCGTTGGATACTGTTTTACCATTAATTCTAATGTCAGGTATGGGCGGAGTGTTGCCTATGTTTATTGTAAAAGTAAATGTAACCTGCCCTCCCGTATCGTCTGTTACCTTTACGGTCACACTATAACTTCCATGTGTCGAATAAGAGTATTTAATAGTCTTCCCTGACTTTAACGCACTTCCATCGCCCATGTTCCATGACATGGTTGCTATCAGGCCGTCCGGATCTGACGATTTAGAGGCGTCGAGGTTAATATCTTCTCCTGCTGAAAAATTCAACTCGTCTCCCTTATTTATATCCACATTATTGACCGATACTTTTGCTACAGGAAGTTTATTGGTTGCGGTGCTTACAACTATGGTAAATCCAAACTGAGTTTCTCCTCCTGTGTTATCCGTCACTTTTGCAACCACACTATACCTGCCATCGGCGGCATAAAAGTGTGTCGCGGTCTTCCCCGACTTTAATGCACTCCCATCTCCCATATTCCATGATACGCTTGCAATCTGGCCGTCTGAGTCCGATGATTTTGAGGCGTCGAAATTTATTATTTCGTTGACTGGGAACGTCAGCGTGTCTCCCTTGTTTATATCGCCTCCGTTGATCATCACGCTTGCTACGGGCAACTTATTACTTCCACTCCCACCGACGATAGTCAATGTTTTTTTGGTAGAAGTCAACTGAGTTACTATGCTTGTGCTTACTCCAAAATCGTTAGCATTGTTTTTGCTGTCTTTGACTGTAAGTGTTGCAGTGTAATCTTTTGCGGTCGAATACATGTGTGTTGTTGTCTTCCCGGAACCCATTGTCCCATCGCCGAAATCCCATGAGTAGGTGAGTGTATCGCCAATAGGATCGAATGAACCGGATGCATCGAAAGTTATTGCAGTTCCTGTGCGCAGTTCACCGTTCGTTGTGAATTTTGCAAGTGGGAGGTAGTTCTTGTTCTTGAGCACAGTTAACGCATTTTTGATGTTTAGTATACCATTACCATAAACATTGTTCGGATACGGGCCAGTCTTGGATGGTTGAGAAACAGATTTTAGCAGAATGTCCTTTGTTGTCGCCGGTGGTAATTTCATGGCGCTTTTAGCCGTAGCTGAGTTGTATTTATCGAGCTGCATGTTGTGGTATTGAAGAAGAAGTGCTATGGCACCCGCTACGTGGGGCGTTGCTTCCGAGGTTCCACCACCCGCTTCGCCGCCTGAAGAGTAATGAAGGATATATCCAATCGCGCATATGTCTGGTTTGACTCTTCCATCGGCAGTCGGGCCTCTTGAAGAACCGCTCCATATGTTGTAACTGTTGTCTACAGCGCCGACTGCGATAACATTCTTTGCAGTTCCAGGTACGCCTATTGTTCTGCCGCCGGGGCCTTCATTTCCACCGGCAACTGCAACTGGGATACCTGCCGAAACCAACTTCTCAACAGCTTGATCTATCGGGTGATTGCCGTCCAGTCTGCTTACCTGATCGTAAGGCGCCCCGATACTCATAGAAAGCACCCCTATCCCTCCATACTTGTCTTTGTTATCCAGCACCCATTGAAGGGCATCGAACATAGGCGTCAATGATGTCCCGCTGGGATCATTCGAAACGCATTTCCCGACTATTAGGTTCGCTCCTGGTGCAACGCCTGCATAATATGGTGAACGGCCTACGGCAGCGGCAATAGATGCCATAAATGTGCCATGCCCAGCATCATCGTATGGTTGGGACCTGCCATTTACGAAATCACTCCATGCCAAGATCTTTGAAGTTTTACCATCGGGCAGGGTTCTCAGGGAACTGAGACTCGCATCAACACCAGAATCTATTAGTGCAATAGTTACACCTGACCCGTCAACATCGAAACCAGCATTATGAAGAGTTGTCCTGTCACCATACTGGTTGGGGACGCTTGTATCCATGTACGGGAGCACTTTTTCATCCATGTACACCATATCCACAGCAGGGTAGGAAGCAATCTTCGTAATGTTCCCTGCAGGGATTGTAAGCATTACCGCATCGATTATCGTATATGATTTTTCTACTTTTGCGCCGCAACTTTCAGCGAATTTTACAAAACCGTCATCCCTTGGTGCGAGAGTAACAAACACATTTACATAATCGGTTGTATTCGTTATTTTTATAAATTCTTCCAAATTATCTTGCATCTTATTGTTATTTATGTCGTTTTTATTTTTGCTTTCATCGGTCAAGTTAATTTTTGGTGACGCCGTAGTAACGCAGTCTTGGTATGCGCCTACTACACATGCAAAAACACTGGCTAACAATATAGTTGCTAACAACAGGACAATTAAGGTTGGCATATGGAAACTGGAATTATTCTGGTTTCTCATGAGTGCTCTCTTATTATTTAGTTTCTTTATGCATATAAAGATTTGGTGTTTGAATATAAAAAGAAGAGTTTGGAAACAGAGGTTTTCAGTCAGTGTTCGAATATGCTAGCTAAATTATTTTCTTTTCAAAAATCTCACTTTGCACTCCCGCTAGATCTAGATGTACTGCGACCGCCCACTCCACCCTTTTTCAGGACTACGGCTACGACGACGCTTGTAACAACCAAAACAGCAATAGACACCAAAAGCGATACCGCCAACTCCACGAAATCGTAGTGGAAGGTGTTCCCGTTGACGCCGCTGAACTCCGTTGGAGCGATCTGTGCGGCGGTGCTCAGTATGCTTATGTTTTCATACTTCCACTCGGTCGTACCGTTATCCTTGTCGGCCAAGCGTACCCTTATCCCGTATTTGCCTGGAGAAAGGTTTTGTCCAAACGATGCCGAGTAGGAATTATTGGAAGCATTGACGGTCGTAATGTTCGCCCAATTACCCGAAATGTAGTATTGGACAGTTGCGGACAGGTTCGCATCCTCCGCGTCGCTTCCGTTAAAGGAGATCGCAGTAGAATTGCCTGCATTAAATTGCTTTTTAGAGACAGCGAAGCTGGAAATCACCGGCACGTTGTTTTTGACGTCGAGTATCCTTACGTTGTAGATCCAGGACGTGTTGACTGCGTTAGAATAATTCACCCTGAACGCTATTCCGTATGAGCCCAGCTTTGAGGCCTTCGTGGTAGTAAACGTTACCTGCCAACAGCCCGTGCTCTCGCTCCATACTAAGTCCTGTGTCAGTTTTTCTCCGACAGTGTCGTTCCAATTGCCGTCCGGCATTTTGTACTTCCATTGAAACGTCAGGTTCCTGGCAGTTGTTTTGTCCAGCCTGAGCGTGGGCGTGAACGTTTTCTTGTTTGTCCTGTATACCGTGAAGGCCTCGTCCTTTGCCTGCCCGAAGGAATACTTGTTGTCTTTTATGGTCGGGTACAGGTCCAGATAGTCGTTCAAGCCGTCAAAGTCCGTATCCGGGTTCTTCGGATCTGTTTCAGTCGGGTCTACTGTGCCGCTGTGGTTTGCGTCCTCTTGTCCGTCTAGAAAGCCGTCACCATCAGTGTCCGGGTTTCTCGGGTCTGTTTCTTCGCCCTGCTGGAAGGTTCCGTCGCGGTTCTTGTCCTCGATTCCGTCCAACAAGCCGTCCCCGTCCGTGTCGTTGTTGTACGGGTCAGTGCCTGTTGCTTTTTCTATAGAGTCCCTGATGCCGTCATTGTCTGTGTCCAGGAGGGATACTACCATGATAGCCACGGAATCCGAGCTGTCCGCCTTGCCGTCGTTGACAGTGAGTGTGAATGTGTAGTTGTCGGTTATAGTCGGCGTGATTATTATCTTCGCGACGTTCGGGTTCGATATGCTGATTGCCGGGCCGGAATCCTGCGTCCATTTATATGACAGTGTGTCGCCGTCCGGGTCCGAGCTGGCAGTGCCGTTGAGTGTCGCGGATGTGTTCGCTTCTACAATTTGGTCAGCGCCCGCCTCTGCAGTCGGCGGGTTGTTTGCTTTTGTTACTGTGATTGTCACTACGCCCGGTGTAATGCTGTCTGCCTTGCCGTCGTTGGCCACGAGCTTGAATCTGTATGTGCCGGTTACGTTAGGCGTGAATGTCGGTTTTACTTCGGTTGTATTCGACATGGTGACTGCTGCCGGGCCGCCTATCTGCGTCCATTCAACTGTGATTGTGTCGTTGTCTTCATCGTAACTGGCGCTGCCGTCCAATGCCACCATCGCGTCTACTTCTGTTGTTTGATTCTTGCCTGCGTCTGCTACTGGCGGAATGTTTTGCTTTGCCGTGACTGCAGTGATTGTGACTATAGAGGGTTCGCTGTCCGCCTTGCTGTCGTTGACTGTGAGCTGGAATTTGTATACGCCGCTGGTTGTTGGCGTAAACATTGGTTTGGCTGTGGTTGAATATAAGATCAGGACTGTTGGACCGTCGGTTTGAATCCATTTGTATGTGATCGTATCGCCGTCCGGGTCATAACTTTCACTGCCGTTTAGTGTTACGGTTGTGCTGACGTTGACTGTTTGATCCCTGCCTGCATCTGCTATCGGAAGGTTGTTCGCTTTTGTGACTGTGATTGTTACATACGCGGCGGCGCTGTCCGCCTTGCCGTCGTTGACAACGAGTTTGAATTTGTATGTGCCTTCGTCTGTTGGCATGAATGTCGGGTTTACGGCGTTTGGATTTGGTATGTTGACTGTCGGACCTTCGGTCTGTGTCCACTTGTATGTTAAAGCACCGCCGTCCGGGTCGTTGCTTCCACTGCCGTCGAGCGCCACTGTTGTATCCACTTCTACTGTTTGGTCCGGGCCTGCGTTTGCCACGGGAGGTTTGTTTGCTGGTGGAGGCGGGTTAACTGGTGTTCCACCGCCGTTAACAGTGACTGTCGGGAAATCAGCAAAACCATATGCACTAATGTGAACGTATGTAGTGTATATCCTGCCATCGGCAACAACATCTATACGATGTGTTCCCGCAGTCCACGCAAAATGGTCATAGACATAATTATCATAAATCGTCAACCATAAACCGTGGATGAATCGGACGCCATCTAGATACGCATCGACAAAGATATCCTTCTGGAGGCCGTTTATAACCATAAGAGAGAAATCGTATGGTTGTTTGCTTCTCGTGTTTGGTGTGTCACTGTTTGCATTAACTGATGGGCTCAGCACCAAAAAGCATCCGCTAATCATTACAAAACAAAGTACAACACTTAGCAATCGTCTCCTTGCCATATCAACCATTTCTATCTATTAATTATAATGTATTATCATATATAACTATTTTGAGACAAAAATAGAAGGTAGTGACTGGCCTCCATCCTGAAAGGAATAACGGAGATATATCATATTGCCTTTATTATCCATTATAGCCTCATTTTGTGCTTTTTTCTAAGCATGCCAGCGGATATAGCCACTACGACGATAAACATCTCATAGCCAGGTATAAATCCCGCTGATCCTTCCCCACCAGTTCCAGGGTTTTGAGCAACCATAATTTCTATTGATGCTGTGTTATTGTCCTCGTCTGCCTCAGATACATTGTTAAATGAATCAGCTTTTATATATATGGTGTGAACGCCAGCCACCGCGGTCCAGTATATCGAAGCTTGTTGCGTACCTTTTGAGACAATTTCTGGTAGTGAAACCTCGCCTATCTTGTTGCTGGCTTCGCGGCCATCGAGATAGAAGCCGACAGTGCTTGCAGGTGCTTTCGACGTTCCTTTATTGGAAACTGTTGCCAAAATCAAAACTTCGTTTCCGTCTGTAATATCGACGCGGGGCGAATAGCGGACGTCGCCAGAGAGTATCGCAAAGTCCACACCTTGAACGGGATTAACTGTTTGATTTGTTTGATTTTGTTGACCGGGTTGTGTCGTAGCCGTCACGTTAGTAGTAATTGACAATGCGGCGCTCTTGGAAGTATTGCCGACGGACGTTGCTGTTATGGTCGTATTATAATTCCCGGTTGACACGCTTGAAGGCACAGTAATTTTCAGAGTCACGTTTGCACTTTGTCCCGACGCTATGGTCCCAGTGCTTGTGATAACGGAGTCCGTATTATTCTTGAACTCTGCGCTCCAACCGCTTGGATGAGTTATTGAAAGCGAAAAACTGTCGTTAGTGTTTCCCGTATTTTTTACAGGTACCGTGTAATTCACTACCCAACCTGGCTTCGTGCTCTTTAAAGCGATAGTGGAGGGGAGTTCCAGACCATACGACGTTATGATTTTGGTTTCGTTTAGCGTCAGAGTGACGTTAAATACAATAGTTCGAGACGGATTAGTAGATGTTGCAGTAACTGTTACTGTTGTGTTTTGCCCCTGCAGAGAAGTCGGCGCAGTAATCCTTACCTTAACGATTTTTGATTGATTTACATCGAGAGTGTTGCTCCCCGGCACTGTAACAATCCAACCACTTCCCACATTTGTTGTAATTGAGACGTTACCAGAGAACCCTTCGGTGGCATTTAAGAAGACGTCGACATCCTTGGCATCGCCTGAAGCAAAATACAAACGCGATTCTCCGGAAGGTAGGCTGGGAGATAAAGTGAAGTTGCGGACGTCGTTGGTTACATTGTACGCGAAGAAATAATATGGAGAGTTGCCCCTATCGTATGTGTTATTCGACAGGTCATTGTCGTTGCTTGCCCCTTGTATCTCAACCCTTGGGTAATACTTGCCTTCTGCAGTCGGCTTCCAATTCCATGTAACTGTAGTGGTTTCTCCCGGAGCCAAAGATGTTACTTCTTTTACGCCGTTTGTTGCATCCGGGTCGCCGAGTGCTTTAATGTTGCCCTCCTCGTCGTACATTGTAATTTTGACGCTGAACGACTCTGCCGTTGTCCCGTTATTCTTGACAATCGCAGATACTGGTGTGACCTGATTCAGGTATGCTTCCGGGACGTCTGAAATCGAGCATATCCAGATGTCTGTTGGAGACTCGGTATATTTCTCAAATCCCGAGACTAGGAAATCGTCTAGGTAAAAACCTGTGCTATTAACAGTATCCACGTCTGCATCCGACTTAAACCAAAATCCAATTTGAACTTTATCATACCCAAAACCGTTGAGAATACACCCGGTAGTATTCGCGGTCTGGAGCTGGTTTGTTAGTCTATACCACTTAGCGGTTAGATTGCCTCCAAAAACTGTAGTACGTGGGTCTAGCACGCCACTGGTCGCATTATAAATATAAGGCCGTAAGAGCATCCAATCACCTGGAGCCCCCGTAGCGTTTCGTATCACCGGTATCATGTAATCCCCGGCAGATCCAACCCAATTAGACGCACCAGTGGCGAGAAATGCAAACGTAAACCAGTAATCAGTGTCCATGTTCGTCAAATCAATAACAGGTGAAACCAGGTAAGTGTCTAGATTAGCCGAATAGTTATAGGTGCTGTCACCGCAATACCAAACATGGCCTGCACTGTGGTTATACGTCCTCGGGTCGTTTGGTACCGCGCCTATTATGTTCCACGTATCGTTAATCGTCGTCCATCCATTTGTGCCGCCCTCTGCACCGTCATACCACTTGGCGACGTGGAAAATACCGAAATCGAGGATATTATTTTCAGAGTTAGTGTCACTTCTGAGTACGGTGTATGTGATTATTCGGTAATAATTAGCTAAAGGCGGAGTCCAAGCGAACGTTACAGTAGTTTCGCTTTCGTTGGATATTGCCTTAATTGTCGAGAACCTCTGCCTCAAAACAGCGCCCGTTAAACCCGGGTCATATTCATAAATCTCGCATACTATCTCCACATTGCTGTGAGTCTTGTTGTCAAAGTTTCTTGCAGTTACGTTAATCTTCATTTCCTTGCCCGCAATACCGTAAATTTTTCCAAATGTGCTGATGCCCGAGGGAGCTACTTCCGAAGACCACGCATTAGATATCAGAGGAATATACAGGTCTGTGATTCCGACGTCGTTCGCATGTTTTTCCCTGAATCCCAACCAATCTATCACCTTCTTGCATATGTCAATTCTGCTCTCATTACTATATATCATACCAAAATCGAACGCAAAGAAGACTGTTTTGTAACCGTAGGTTTCGTTGTAATATCTTGAAGCTGTGTAATTTCCTGTGCTGCCAAATATTCCCACGGCGCCGTCGGCAACGTTATAATGATCAGCATATTGACCTACTTCGATGTTGACGGTACCGCTAGTATAATAAATAGATTGCGTCTGAACGCTCATGCCGTCTGTAATCGGGTCTCCGCTAACTCCGTCTAATGTCGAGGGCTTTCCCGCACTCAAATACTTGGACATACGCGTGAACTCTACAATAAAAGCAGTATCTTGACCAACAATATCGTCTGCGATTCCGGACCCGATTAGCCACAATCTTCCGCCGCGATATAGGTAGTTCGTCAGGGCTGTCCTGTCTTTTGCTCTCAGCGTGTTTAAGTCGTCAGTACCCGTCGCCCAAATAACGATGTCGTAAAGTTCCAATGATTTAAGTGAAGGCCCGTCTTGTGAAGCTCCCACCACAATTGCATCGAACTTTGTACTTGGGAACGCTCCCGGCAATCCGTCCAAGAGAGCATATGTCGTGTTCATAGGGGTTATGTAAGAGTATGAAGAGTCGTCAAGAACCCACAGTATCTTTGGGACTTCACCTGCTTTTGTTCTTGTAGTGGTTTCGGAATCTCCTATTGTAGAAGATGTGTTTCCGGATACTACCATCGCTGCTATAATTGGCAGCACAAGCAAACATATGATAATCGAGGCGTAAAATTGCTCATTGCTATTTTTCAACAAAATCACCTATTTTCCAATTACTGCTCCTTCTATTTAATGGTTGTGGAACATTTATTGTGACTGTCTGGATAAAAATAGGATGATATATTCTATTATTTTATTCCAATCTAGCAAAGTATGATAGGTGTGATAATTTCCAGGAATTATGCGATAGCTACTAAGCATCAAAACGTCGGTGCTTTAACGCCTCCTCGTTTTCTGTTTTTAGGGTGTATTAATATTTTCATTCTGTAAAGTAAAGTGACATCGATGACACTTTTACGAGAGATATAGAATATCAATGCTCCCTCGAGGGGCGGTTCCACCCGCCCCTCTCGGTCGCATGCCAGAATAATCTCGATAGGTGGCATTCTGGCATTTAAGAACCAAAAACGCGGCAGTTCACATTTGTTCCAGAGGTAATAATGGGTAGCTATCTTCATTTTGCAATGATGGCGACAGCGAGCGAGGCATACGATTATTAAATTGTCGATAATGTAGTGCAAAAAGAGTGTGCCGAGCGAGAAGGGCTCGAGCGGGGCTGAGCCCGCTGGAGCGAATGCGCATTATCCATTTCCCAGGGTTGCCAAATGTTAACGATCATGGTTTACATTACACATTCTAACTTTTTATATCTTCAATTTATGTTTTCTTGTGAGTAGGCCAACACCCATAGCAGTTACAAATATGAATAGTTCATAACCAGGTACGAATCCTTTACCTTCTCCCTCGGTTGTAGCAGGTTTTTGAGCCGCTACAATTTCAACTGATGCAATATTGTTGTCCTCGTTTATCTCGGACACATTGTTCGACGGGTCCACTTTCACATATATTTCGTGCACCCCTGCCACTGCGATCCATTTTATCGAAGCTTTTTCCGTGCCTTTTGGTGCAATTTCCGGTATTGTAGCCTCGCCTATTTTGTTGCTGGCTTCACGGCCGTCGAGGTAGAATCCGACTGTAGCTTTGGGTGTTTTCGATGTTCCGTTATTGGAAATGGTTGCTACAATCAAAACTTCGTTTCCATCTACAATGTCAACACGAGGTGTGTAACGTATATCCTGAGAAGAGGTTGCGAAGTCCATCTCCACAGGGGGAGTGATTTGCAGGGTTGTGACATTTGTAGTAATCAATAATGTATCGCTCTTGGAAATGTTTCCAACAGACGCTGCTATTATGGTTGCATCGTAGTCTCCGCTTGATACGCTTGAGGGCACTGTGATCTTCAGAATTACGTCTGCACTCTGACTTGGCGCGATAGTTCCAGTACTTGTGATAACCGAGCCGGCGCTGTTTCTAAATTCCGCGCTCCAGCCACTTGGAGGAGACATTGAAAGCGAGAAACTATCGTTGGTGTTCCCTGTATTTTTTACAGGTATCGTGTAATTCACTATCCAACCGGGTTTCGTGCTTCCGGGAGTCAGGGTAGACGGGAGTTCTACACCATACGATATTACGGGCGGGAGTTCGTGCGTCTCATTTAGCACTACAGTAATGTTAAACGTCCTATTTAGAGCGGGGTCGGTAGATGTTGCTTTGATTGTCAGCGTTGTATCTTGTGCAGTATTACTGCTCGGCGCGGTAATCGTTACCGTGTTAGCTTTTGATTCGTTTTCCCCGAGAGCGACACTGCTTGGTACCGTAACCGTCCAGCCGCTGCCCGCAGTTGTTGAGATTGCGACATTACCAGAGAATCCCTTAGTAGCATTTAATAAGAAGCTAACATTCTTTGTTTCGCCCGAAGTGAAATATAACAACGAATCGTTAGAAGATGCTGTGAAATTTCTGTTATCGACTATAGTGATAGGTATATAGTAGTCTATGCTTGTAATGACGTTTTCATATATGTTGTCCGACAGGTCGTTGTCATCGCTTGCCTGTATCTCAACTCTGTAGTAATATGTGCCTGTCGTTGTCGGTCTCCAGTTCCACGTAACCGTAGTGTTTTGTCCGGCACCCAATGACGTTACTTGTTTTACGCCACCTATCGCTTCAGTGTCGCCAAGCGATTGAGTCGCGCCTTCTCCGTCTAATATGGTAAGCTTTACTCCAAACGATTCTGCAGCTGTTCCGTAATTTTTGACCACTGCAGATATCGGAACTTGCCCCAAAGATGCCATGGACATTAGGGGTATTCCTTGGTATGTTAAGAGTGTTCCAGTATCATAGGCATCTTCGATTCCTATGTCTGTCGAGAGTTTTGCATATTTCTCATATCCAGAGATTATGAAATCGTCCAGGTAAAAGCCAGGGTTTATAACTGTGTTTGAATCTGATTTAAACCAGAAACCCAATTGAATCTTGTCGCCGAAATCGTTGTCTCCCCACCAATTTAAAAAGAAGCCCGTGTAATTATATGTCTTACCGGGGTTCGTCGGTACATACCAACCGCTGCTTAAATTTCCATACGTATCGCCACAATAATACTGGATCGCATAATTATATTTACTGCTGGCAGTGTCGTAATAATAGTACGGCAAAGCAAACCAATTACCGAGGGTGTCATCTGTTATATTTCTTACAACAACCCCTAAAAAGTCATTTTGAGTGCTTTCCGCATTGGTATCGACCTTACCGTTAATGCGGAATCCAAAGAACGAATAATAATTGTTGTCCATGTTAGTCAAATCGATTGTGGGTGAAATTAGATACGCGTCCTGATTCGGCGAGTACGTATTCGTGGCGTTATTGCCGCAATACCATACGTGGCTGCCAGTGTGATTATACGTATTCGGGTCGTTCGGCACATTGTCTATTATATTCCAATCTGCCCCATTAGATATAGTACATCCGTTTGTGCCACTCTCCGCATTGTCATACCATTTGGCAATTTTTATAAGGCCAAAATCAAAAACATTATTCCGATAATACGTGTCGCTCCTCAATACAGTATACGCGAGTATGTGGTAGTATCTAGCAGCAGGTGGAGTCCAACTAAATGTGACTGTTGTCTCGTTTCCAGCCGGTATCACTTTAGTAGTTGAGTATCGGTTTCTTAAAAAAACGTCGCCCTTTAAAGATACGTTCATATATTCGTATATTTCACATACTATCTCTACGGTGCTGTGGCTTTTGTTGTCAAAGTTTCTCGCAGTTACATTGATTTTAATCTCCTTGCCGGCCATTCCATAAAGATTTCCGAATGTAACCGCATTGGGTATCAGTATTTTCTCCGATGACCATACATCGGAAATTAGGGGCACATAAACATCAGTAATTCCGACGTCGTTCGTGTGCTTTTGCCTAAAACCCAACCAATCTACTACTTTCGCGCATATGTTCACTCTATCTGCCTTTTCTTTTATAACACCAAAATCAAATCCGAAGAAGACAGTTTTGTAACCATAACTCGTGTTATAATATCGTATAGCACTATAATTTCCAGCATGCCCCAATATGCCGACTGCACCGCTGCCAACTGCAAGGTTATCGGTGTATAAACTTTCGTCGTAACTCTGTCCGCTTCCATCGTCTAAATATATTTTTTGTGTCTGAATATTCATGCCATCCGTTATCGGATCCCCGCTAATGCCCGTCAATGTTGCCGCCGTGCCCATGCCCAGATAATCATATATGCCACAGAACTCGATGACAAAAGAGGCATCACCCTCATAAACAAGGTCGTCCACGATGCCCGACCCGATCAACCACAACCTTCCACCGCGGTATAGATAGTTAGTGAGGACTTCTCGATCTTTTTCACGCAATGTGTTCAAATTGTCGCTGCCTGTCTCCCAAATGACAATGTCGTAACGCTCTAGTGTTCCAAGTGATGGACCGTCTACGGCTGGTCCGTCATACCAGTCTGGAGTCACGATAAGTCCTTCTATTGAGGCAGACGGATATGCTTCGTCCAGGGCTTCTGTGAGAGCAGACGTTGAATTCGAAGGAGTTATGTAAGGCGATAAAATGTCGTCGAAAACCACCAATATTTTTGGTGTTTCGCCGGTTCTCGTTCTTGTAGTTGTCTCGGGTTTTTCTCCGGTTGAAGATAAATTTCCAAATGCCCCTATCGCCATTATAGTGGGCAGCAATAACAAACAAAAGATAATTGAGGCGTAAAATCGCCTGTTGGTGTCTTCCATAATCCACCTCCCTTTGCCATTACAATTTCCTCTATTTAATGGTTATGGAACAGAAACCTCACTGACAATAAAATAAAAATCAAAGTATTCTCAAATATGACAGAGAGACAATACGCTAAGATACTTCACCATTGGCCATAACAAAAAGCCCATCAATCGACTTCGTTGCGATTACACAGTATGCATCACATTTACTGGTACTCTCTCCACTTATGCTTGCATTTTACGCATTGATATATCCTGGTCTCGGGCTCATCCGCCGCTCTTGTCTGCCTGAGGACCCAAAACGCCTCGTTGTGCTTGCATTTGGGGCACTCTATCTTTGTCCTCGGTAAGACGGTCAGATCATCTTCTAGGACCATCATCTCTCTGTCTTTGGACTTCTCCTTAAACGATTGGAATTTGCCTTTCGGGCTTTCTTTGTAACCGCATTTCTTGCATACAAATTCTTTGCCGCCTGACGGAAACATCAACGAATTACAGTGCGGACAAAACAACAAATCACCTTTTAATCCTATCTTCTATCTTATCAAACGCCCTTTCGAAAATCGTCAACTCTTTTTTATCCAGGGCTTCCGGATTTACCGGAACTATGAGCGTCGCTTTATTTTGTGACATGATGTCGCTTATGGATTTTATGAAATTTATTATTTTTTCGAACCCGTTTACAAGCAAAAGGTATTCGAGCCCGTCTATGAGTATGAGCGAACCGTTTTTGTTCTTGACAAAATCACTTATCGTGCGCGTTATTTCAAATTCCAATCTCCGGGGATTCAACGCTTTTTCTTCCGAGCCGCTTGCTTCGGAAAGCCAATATATCTGCGTATCTCCTAATCCATATATCTCCCTAATCTTTTTCGGGTAGGTACTCGTGAGACACAGACCAGGCACCTTCGCTGCAATCCCGTTCTTAAAAACATCAAAACTCCAGATGCTCGTACTCTCCTTTACGATATAAGAATAACCCTGCATGAGCCTATGTTTAACTTTTGGCGAAATTTGTCCAATCTTGTCAATGGGCGCTATCAAAAATATCTCATTATTATTCATTACGTACTTAAGAGTCTCAGCCTTTTCGTCATTAGACTTTCGCACATCGCTGACAATCGAATCTTTTGTCATAACAACCACTATCTCATTTTTAGTCTGATTTCTTCTTTATTACAAATCTTCGCTTTGGCAGTGCTTTTGTTTCTGTCTCTTTTCCTTCTTCGCTTCCCGGTCTTCCCGTTTCCAAGTCCTTATTTGGCAGTTCCTCACTCTTCGGCTTCCCCTCGGAAGGCTCTTCCAGTTTCTTCTCGCCCATCGGCTCTACGACCTCTTCCTCTTCGATCTCCTCCAAAGACTCGATTGATGGCATTTCCTCCGCTATTTCTTCTTTTTTAGAGAGCTCCAATATTTTTGTGTCTATCGCCAATGGAACGGTTTCTTCCATAGGTTTTTCTGGGGCCTCCGGCGCCTTCTTTCTCTCGACGGTTTCCGCAAACTTCTCCTTCTTTTTAGCTTCCCGGGGGAACCCGGCCGGTGGCAACTTTTTCACAATCTCTTCGTCCTTCGGTTTCTGAGGCGCCTCCGGTTCCTTCTTTTTTACAGTCTCGGCGACCTCTTTTCCTCTAATCTCCGTTAAAGGTTCGATTGGGGGTAGCTCTTCCGTGGCTTCTTTTTTCTCACCGAAGTTTAATATCTTCGCGTCTACCTTCAGCGGAACGGCTTCCTCCTTCGGTTTCTCAGAAGGTTTCTCTAGTTCTTTCTTTTCTAAGGGTTGAACGGCCTCTTCCTTTTTGGTTTCCATTACGGGTTCGACCGGCAGCAACTCCTTCACGCTTTCTTCTTTCTCAGTGAACTTTAGTATTTTTGTGTCTATCTTGGCTGCCCCTAACGGCTCGGTCGGCGATGGTGTTTTTGCATACCCTTCCATCGGCGCCATAGGAACATATGTTTCATAGGCCTTGTATGCCGTAGAATCGTCGGTTGGCGTAGTGTATGGAGAATACTCTTTTGTGTCATATTTAGAGATATATGAAGGGCGTTTGAATCTTTTTCCGCCAGTCATATGCGTTCTCCATTCATCGTATTTTCTCATAATGTTCTGTCGGACAAATAAAACAGAGACTAGTGCTATTATTACGGCAAATATGACCACAACAAATGCGAGCCCCGCACTTGAGAAAACATTATTAGAAGTTGGCGCCACATCTATCTTCATGCTTTTGTTTAAAACATTGGCATCATACTTCGCTCCTTCAATAGAAACTTTAAATTCGCTGGAGCCAGTTTCCATAAATGCGGTATCGACTACCGCCACTACGCTCTGCCCTCTCCGAAGAGAAGGGATGACAGTTGCACCGATTAACCCGCCCGTACTGCTGGTTACATTGACCACTATGTTTTCAACATACGCGCCATCGTTTTCAATGATTACTCTTATCGGCGTAGTACCTTCAAAGACCGATTTAGGGAACAATACGTCTTTTATGCATATATCTGGTTTGTTTATTTCTATTAGTATGTGAGTAGTATTAACAATACTGTTTCTAATTACAGAATGTATGCCTACTTCGATCGTATTTTGACTGCCGTGAATTGCAGACGAGGGTACCGAAATCACCAGCCTGATTTTTGCGTTTCCGCCAATACGGATTGTACCGATGTCTAAAATGGAATCCTGATTGGTGTCTCTTATGGGCGTCCAGTCTTCCGTATAGAAACTCAGGTTCCACTTATCCGGCATGCCCTTCGGGATCAGGCCGATAGAATCATCATAGTTCTGCAGATTATTGATGTTGATCGTTCGTGTAAAATTCTCGTTCGGGTCTGCGCCGACATCTAAGTCAGGAGTTGTGCTCAAATAACCGTATCGGCTAGCAATAGTGGTTAATGTGATTGAATTTATAACGCTTGAGTTTTCATTGGAAACAAATCGGATAACTGCATTGTCTGTGGTTTGAGCGACCGTATCCGCGGGGACGAATACCCTCGCGACAATAGATACGCTGTTGCCATTTAGAACAGTTCCAGTATCAACATTGCCGTTGCTGTTTGTGTCATTTAAAAACTCGTTAGACGTGCCCGATGTATTTACAGACCAGTTATTGCCTAAGATAAACACGTCGAAAGTGTCTGGATTTGCACCGCTGTTTGTAATATTTATGAGATACGATGCAAGTTCGCCGGGGTTTGTGGATTTGCTTATATTATCTACGGTTATTTCTATCTTTGCAGACGTTTTAATGCCGGTGCTCAACGCAATTCTCTCGAATTTCAATTTGTCGGCAGCGGAACGTGCAGTTATAGTGGTGGCGTCCGTGTAGTTTGCGATGCTTGCAGAGGGCGCCGTAATCTTTACGATGATTGTGGTTTTTTCTTGTACATTCAAAATGCCTGTATCTGGGAATGATGACAAGTCGCTATCGCTTAGCTGAATACTGCTCGTCATATCAATCAGAGATACTTTCCAGCCCGGACTCGTGTTATTTATCTCTAGGTCTATTGTATCTTTGAAGTTGCCGTTATTTACTATGTCGAGATAATACGCAGCCGATCCGCCGATGTCTACCTTTCGTGCTGCCGTACTGTTTAAAACTACGGAAATTTTAGCGGCAACATTTACCGTGGTGGCAATCTCTATCGTATTGGTTATGTACGAGTTTCGTGCAGATGTTCCGTTTAATTTTGTTTTTTCAACAACGTATGCGGTTTCATTAGACGGTATTACCACCCTAACAACAACTTCAATAGAACGGCCTGGAGACAGTTCGCCGGTATCTTCAATTTTATCGCCATCCGTATCACCCAAGGGTGAAACGTAATCATTTTTCAAAAGTGTGATGTACCAGTTCGGTAGTGACACAGTGGTTTTCAATTTTATCGTATCCTTATCGTTTCCGTTGTTTCTGACAACTACGGAATAAAAGATAGTGCTACCTGGATCGCCGTTTTTCGATTGATTGGTTCCCAAATCGAACCCCACATACTGGAGCGAGGCCGTAGATAAATAAACGGCATACTTTACGTTTCTGTTAATCGAGGATGATGCGGTTATTGTGGCATTGTTTATGGCAGAAGCTTGTGCGCCCGGAGGTATAGAAACAATGGCAGTAAATGTTCTAGATGCTCCCGGCTCTAATGAGCCGAGGTCTATCTGGCTATCGCCGTTAGAGTCGTTTAGTAGCGCGCCGTTTTCTCCGTATAATTGCACTAGCCAGTTGAGAACAGAGGACGCTTCTATGTTTATCGTGTCTACTGTATTTCCATTATTAACAACAGTTATGCCATAGGAGCACTTGCTTCCCGGTATACCGCTCTGCGGGACGGCGGGTGCTATGAGCGTGACATTTGGGCGGTTTACTGTAGTTGTCAACGTAATCGTATCAATTTTACCATATGGTGATAATATGTTTATTGTCGTTTTCTCTATAGCGCCCCCCGCTACGTTGGACGGTATTGTTATATTTGCCATTATCGGAATCATGCCGCCTTCCGATATGTTTCCAATGTCGAGCACCCCATTGTGATTGGTATCGATTAGATCTGATCCATTTATGTGAGTTATACTCACACTCCATTTATTTGAGGAGTCGAAGGTTATATCAACAACCCCGCTCTCACCAGCATTTGTAACCCAGAACAACAATGATATTGTCTCGTTTTGATTCGCAACAGCCGTTTTTACGTTTCCAGATATGCCGATGTGATTGCTATTGGTGGTTAGTGTAATCGTGCTGTTTTTTGTGGAATCTGCCGAAGATTGAATAGAAATCGCTGCACTGTCGCTTAATTTTGATGGTATGTCCGGGATTGTTACTTCAACGATCATGCTTTTATTGCTCCCCGGCGGCACAGCGCCGATGTCTACAATAGCATCCGCGCCTGGATTTGTATTAGTCAGTGCGGTTATTCCATCGGATTGGAACAAACGCGTGCTCCATGTATTGCCTGAAACATTTACGTTTATTGTATCTTGCACGTTTCCTTCATTTTTTATTGTAATATTATATATTACAACGCTCCCCAGTCTCCCGTCTTTAGTCAACGATCCCGTCGTCATGGATATTTTTGGTGTCGTTTTTACTGTAGTTTCGATTGACATTTTTTTGGAGGTTATTTTATCTATGCTGGACGTCAATGTAACGTTAAGTACGTCTACCGTTCCAGCCAAAGCACTCAACGGAACAGTGAAGGCTACGGCGATGGAGATTCTGCCGCCATTTCGAGAAAGAGTTCCCGTATCGACAATCCCGTCATTATCCGTATCATTCAAAAGGACGTTGGGTCCATCAGCCGCCACTCGGTAGGTAGAATAGGAGAATCCGTATTTGCTCGTATACGATATGTCTATGATATCCGGCATGCTGCAATTATTTTCAACTGTGAGGTTATATACGATTGCATCGCCTGAAAAGCCGCTTTTTCCCCCGTCCCCCCATACGTTGAAGTTCGCAGGCACGCTCCTTATTGGCGGTGCAGATATTCCAATGGCCCTAGCAGTGCCTATGTCGCTGCTAACTGGGGTTTGTTGATAAAACATTCCGTTAGATCCGCCTTTGATGAAGTAGATTGCATGATCGTCGTAAGAAACTGATATTAAATCTAAAAATCCATCCTTGTCTACGTCATAGGGTACGGCTGATTGAAGGTATGCGGTGAAATTGTATGCTTGTCGGACGTATGTAAAATTTCCTTTTCCGTCACCCGTATATAGCCACACTCGCCCATTGGTGCTTCCTCCGACTATAATATCAGTCTGCTTATCGCCATCGAAATCAGCACACTGAAGTGTATATATGTTATCTGTGCCAGTAAGCTGTACTGATGACAGGTCTGATGACAGGTTAATGAGTTTCGATCCGCTTCCAAAGGCGCCGTTACTCGTGCCGGTGAATACATAAACGTTCTTGTTATCATCCGAGGCAAGAATATCCGACAAACCATCTCCATTTATATCGACGATGACCTTTGCCCTATAGCGCGTTCCAGAACTACCAGTAATAACCGATTGCTCAAAAGTGCCGTCCTTATTATTCATAAATATTCTCAGTATGTTGTTGTTGCCCGACATAACAAAGTCGGGGTAACCGTCCCCGTTTAAATCGCCTGCAGCAAAACCCATGACAATACTAGAGAATGTGAGCGTGCCCGATGGATAATCTGCCCCAATCACATAACGGGAAAATGTTTCAGTGCCATCGTTTATGAAGATATATGCGTTGTTAGAGCTATCAGCCGTAACAAAATCATAATCGCCGTCAGCGTCGAAATCTGATATAGCAACGCCCTTGATGTTCGCATTCATTGTCACTATTAACCGCCCATTTTCTAACGCACCGTTAGAACTTATGTTGAAGCAATACAACTCGCCGGCGTCGTTGGAAACCACGATAAACTCCTTTGGTGTGTATATCCTGACAGTGACTGCGATTCTCCCTACACTTTTATACCCATATTCATCTGTGAGTACAAGCGTGACGTTATACACCCCATTTTTGGAATACTTGTGCGTGGTAGTGTTTCCGTAATCCGTGCCGCTATCGCCGAAATTCCAGGAATAATTCCCGATGCCGTTTGTACATGTCGACGCGGTTGCATTAAAGGTAGCAGTGTCGTCTAAAAAGATTGTTTGGGAACTAATAGCTGCAATTGGTTTATCGGCTGGAGGCAGGCATGGTGCCGCTATTCCAAGTACATTCCCAACATTATATGTTATAAGGTTTGGCATAACTAATCTATCGAATCTGGTTGAGAATAAACCGTTGCCTTTTCCCCTAACTAAAAACAGTGATTTGTTAGTATACGTAGCTACAATTATATCTAAATTGCCATCCCCATCGAAATCATAAGCATCTGCGGATTGATAGGTGTCTATGAAATCGTACGCTGCTTTACTATAAGTGAAATTCCCATTACCGTCACCGATATAGAGATGTGCTCTACCATCGCTCGTACTATTACTCGAAGCGCTGTTGTCATCGTTTGTATCGCCGTCACCGCCAACAATTAAATCTAATTTACCATCGTTGTTAAAATCTCCGCTGATCAGTGTCCACGGCGTTCTAACTTCATTATCGCCACTCACATTGAGGACTTTCCAGTAATTGGTAAATGTGCCGTTCCCGTTGCCTGCGTAAATATACACATTACCATATGAACTAACTGCGCCGTATCCACCGACTATGAGATCGATTTTACCGTCGTTATTAAAATCACCTACATCCTTTCCCAATAATCGACTGCTCTCCCAACTTGTTGTGATTGCAGATTGCGAGAACGCGCCATCCCGGTTGTTCAAAAATATTCTGAGTATATTGTCGTTGCCTGAGAAGATAAAATCAGGATAACTGTCGTTGTTAAAATCCCCGACCGCAAAGTCGTTTGCATAGTTGCCTCCCAACGCTATCCCTGTTGCGATTTTGTTTTTTGTAAAGTTTTGGTAACCGTCATTCTGATAGAGGTATATTTCGCCTTTTGTAGTAGTCCCCGTATATGTTCCAACAATGAAGTCATAATCATAATCTCCATCAAAATCTGCGATGCTGACACCCCTGGAATTAGTTCCTAGTGCGTATATCAGTCTTTTATCTCCGAACGTGCCGTCTCCGTTGCTCGTTAAGTAATATATTTCCCCCGCGTCGTTTGTGGTAATAACAAACTCTTGTCTGGATGGTGCCTTTGCAGTAACGGTAATTCTGCTAGAACCGGCATAACCGTATTGATCCTCGACTGTCAGAATTACAGCATATACTCCGTTTCTAGTGTAATTATGCTGCAAAACCGCACCATATCCGGTTGTCCCATCACCAAAATTCCAGATATATTGTGTTGCATTTGAACTGGATGCAGAACCGTCGAACGAGATGGGCGTATTGATATATCCACTTTTGTTGGTTCCGGCATTTGCGGTAGGCTTGTTCGGGTATGGTGCATTTGGCACAGCCACCCCAAGCGCCTTTCCAGTTGCATTATCTATCAGGTCGGGCATGATTATCTTATCAGCAGTCGTACGGAAAGTGCCATCTCCGTTTCCTTTAACCTTGTAAATACTGTTATTTGTATCTGCAACCACTATTACATCAAGTATGCCATCGTTTTCGAAATCATATGCTTTTCCGGATTGATAATTTGATACAAATGAGTATGCCAGTCCGGCATCAATCGGCCACCCTCCTTTAGTTGCGTTGCCCAGGTATAACCAAATCTTTCCATCACTATCACCACCCACGAGGATGTCCAAATGACTGTCGTTGTTAAAATCCCCTACCGTGAGAGTAAACGGTTCATCAATATTTTTGCCGGATAGATTTATAAAAGAATCAGCTTTAGCGGTAAATGTCCCGTTGCCATTGCCTTCAAAAAGGTATGTGCTTTTATCCTTACAACCAACCAAAATATCCAGGCTGTTGTTTCCAACAAAATCTCCAACCGCTTTTCCGTATACATTACTTGTGCATGTTATCTCTTGTGAAAGAGTAAAAGTGCAGTCGCGGTTATTTATAAAAACTCTCAGTTTTGTATCTAAACCAGATACTATAAAATCATTATATCCATCGTTGTTGAAATCGCCTACCGCCACGTCCATTGCGGTATTTGTGCCGAATGGACCTCCATTCATCACATATGGCACGTCATAAATTTCTATCTCGTTTAACACTGCATAGCTTCCGCCCGTTTTAGTGACGTCTACTCTTATAAATCTCGTAGACGTATACGTATTCAATGTGATAGTGGCGCTTGCGTCAGTCGCCAGCGAACCGGAACTTCCAACAGCATCTACTTGGGCCCATGTTGAAGAGCCGACAGTAGCCCAGCTGCCATCCCAATCATTATTGTTATAGTATACTGTATAGCTGCATGTGGTAGCGTGTAGATTGTGATTATCTAAGACAATTTTTCCGATCGATTTTTTTGAGTAAATATCAACGTACAAACTAGATGAGGCTTCGTTTTCCAACCAATATGCGTTATAGCTCGTGGATTTATCTCCATCAACTAAATTGAATGGATTATAATTGGAAGTTCCCGATGTATACCAAACACCACCCGCCACGTCGTTATAATGCCCCGCACTACTGAGTACTCGTCCGGTAGATGCTACATTCACGTTTCCAAACAGATTGGAGCATTTTAAAATCCTCATTTTTGTGAAGTTCTCGCCACCATCGTTTACAAACAAATAAACGTTGCCGTCACCAGAGGCGGCGATAAAGTCGTAATCGGTATCGTTATCGAAATCTGCGATTCCTATGCCTCTCACATTTGAACCTATGGTGTCCACAAGTTTTTTGGTTTCAAAGGTTCCATCCTCTTTACTTGGGTATATATACAATCCACCGGAGTCGTTACCCGTAACAATGTATTCTCTTTGATAGTAGTTTTTAACAGTAATATATGTTCTAGCAATGGACTTATAACCGGTATTGTCTGTTACTGTCAGGTTTGCGATATAAACACCGTTTCTTGTATATGTGTGTGCGGTCAACATACCAGTCCCGTCGCTTCCATCTCCAAAACTCCAATTATATTCTACAATGTCGCCGTTAGGATCCGTAGAGGAGGTCCCATTAAAAGTCACACCCTGATTCACACTTACCGTTTGATTTTTGCCTGTGCGCGCTATGGGTTTTCCGGTTGGTGCTATACTCGGTGCAGATATGCCGAGAACATGTCCGAGTTCAAAACCAGAGGATATTATTGTCGGCGTATCAAACTGTCCGTTCCCTTTGCCTCTCATGAAATAAATTGCGTTGTTATACAGCGACCCGGCAATATCCGCGTTGCCATCGTTATCGAAATCGTAGGCGTCGACGCTTGTTTTATCGCCGAAGTCGTAGATTTCACCAGACAATGTAAAATTCCCATCGCCGCTCCCAATCCAGAGGTAAAGTTTTCCAGGGGTTCCGCCGCTGGTCACGATATCCAACTTGCCATCATTATTAAAGTCTCCGGAAGCAAGTGCATAGTCGTCAACAATCGATGTGCTGACTACGGGGCGAGTTGTGAAATTAATAGTCCCGTTACTTGTATACAGATAGGTCTTTCCGCTCCCGTCGCTTATAATAAAATCCTTAAACGTGTCATTATTATATTCCCCCGCATCCTTGCCGTGGAGGGTTGCGGCCCACGTTGCGGTTATTGCAGTATAATTGAACGTCGAGTTTTTGTTATTCGTAAACACATATATGACATTGCTGTTCCCGGAAACTACAAAATCATAATATCCATCGCCGTTAAAATCCGCTACGGCGAAGTCCATGACGTATGGGGTCGATCCGATATTTAAACCACTTACAACGGTCGTAGAACTGAAAGTGCCTACCCCTGTGTTCTTGAACAGATATATAGCACCGTTACTGTCCCCAGTCACAAAGTCATATTTTTTATCGTTATCAAAATCTGCGATTGCTACGCCCCGTACATTCGCACCTGAGGGTGGGCCTATCGCCGCAATCCTAGTTTTATTGGCAAAAGTCCCGTCACCATTGCTCTGAAGGTACCATATCTCCCCGTTGTCGTTCGTAGCGATGACGAATTCGTCTATTTTTGCCTCTGCTTTTTCTGCTTTTGTAATACTCACGGCAAACCATAATACCGCTACCAAAACCGTGAAAATGAGTATTGAAAGCCAGATTATTGATATCTGCACTTTTTTTTCGGACACCATCTAAACACTCTCGGAGATATAATTATCTACTGATATATATCTTCTCTTCTTACTCTGCCCCTCAAAAATCTTATTAATAGATAAACTCTTCATCCAACGGAGGTTTAATCTTGGACACCGTTGTTCTATCTATAGGAGGCTCGATCCTCATACCCGGCGATTCTGACACCGCGTATATTAAAGAACTTTCTAAAATGCTCATAGGGGCGTCTAAAATGCACAAGATATATGTCGTGGTCGGAGGAGGAAAAACAGCGAGGGAGTATATTAAAATCGGAAGGGAGCTCGGAAGCGACGAATCATATCTAGATGATATCGGCATAGACACAACCAGACTAAACGCAAGATTGCTGATAGCTGGATTGTCTGGCCATGCACCGCCTACCCCACCAAAAAACTTCGATGATGCTGTTCATTTGGGCCGCAATTATCCCATAGTAGTTATGGGTGGCACGCATCCGGGACATACAACGGATGCAGTGTCGGCGATGCTTGCGGAAAGAATCAGGGCAGACAAATTGATAAATGCGACATCTGTTGACGGTGTTTATACGTCTGACCCGAAAAAGGACAAGAGCGCAAAGAAAATCAATAAAATGACATTTAAGGAACTTATGGAAATCGTGTTTAAAAGCGAGGGCGTAGCCGGTCAAAACATTGTATTTGACGCATTGGCTACAAAATTGATAGCTCGATCTAAAATAACCACAATCGTATTAAATGGCAGGGATTTAGCCTCTTTAAAAAATGCTATAGAGGGAAAAGACTTTATCGGGACGGTAATATCATCGGCGGTGTAAAGATGGCAGAAGAAGAAAGTTCAGAAAAGCAGGAGATAAAGAAGGTTGAAAAGATACCTCAGCACACACACTGTCAAATGTGTGGAAGAGCAATTACAATCGATAAAACTATATGTTCAGTAAGCTGCGAAGAGAAATATAATGCCATGGTAAAAAGAAAAAAACTATATATTTATGTTTTATATGGCATGGTCGTAGTGTTCGTACTGTTGATGGTTCTTTCACCAATGGTGTGAATGTGAAATAAGTTGCAGGAGGAGAAACGATGACACGGGTTTGCATAGGCGGGACATTTAACATATTGCACAAGGGCCACAAGAGTTTGATAAACAAGGCATTTGAAACCGGAGATTATGTTCTGATAGGACTAACTTCCGATAAGATGGCTAACGCGGGGCGGAAAGGCAAAGCAAGGAGTTATGAATACAGGAAAAATGCATTAAAACAATACATGAAAGAACGGAAGTTTAAGAATAAATGTGAAATTGTGAAAATAGACGACAGATACGGCCCTGCAACCAAGAGCGATTTTGACGCAATCGTGGTTTCGCAAGAGACAAGATTCATCGCAGAGGAAATCAACGCGGTCCGGCTGAGGAAGAAATTAAAATCGTTAAAGATTCACGAAATCGACCTCGTTCTCGCCGATGACGGAACACCCATAAAGGGAAGCAGAATACTGAAGGGCGAAATGACGGTGGATGGGAAAATACTGAGAAAAACGACAATAGCGGTCGGCTCTACGAACAATGTAAAAATAAATGCAGCTAAGAACGTGTTTTCCAAGATATACAAGGACATCTCGGTCAAACCAGTGAATATAGGCATAGAAATACCGGAACAGCCTTTTGAAAAGGACGTTGTAAGCGGTGCGATTCTGCGGGCAAGAACTGCATTAGAGAAGGCCAAAAGCGATTTCGGTATTGGAATAGAATCCGGACTGTTCTGGAACAGAGATACCGAGAACTATTATGACGTCCAATATTGTGCTGTGATTGATAAAATGGGGTCTATCACCATCGGCCACGGCCCGGGCTTCCAACACCCGAGGGAAGTGATGTCCAGAATCAAGAAAGGAGAGACAACAGGCAGTGCAATGGAGAAATTGTATGGCATCAAGGACATCGGGAAGAAGATGGGAGCGATCGGCTACCTTTCAAACGGATTAATCGACAGGACCAAACTCACTGAGCAGGCGATAATTATGGCCATGGTCCCAAGGATAAAAAAAGAACTTTATTAGACTTCAACCGCATTAGATGGTGGTATGCACGAATTTTCGATGATGACGCAGATAGTAGAGCAAGTAATCAACGAGGCGTGCAAAAGAGGCGCAAAGGAAGTCAAAGAAACCAACCTTGAAATCGGGGAAATGACGTTCCTCGCACCCGAACAGTTAAAATTTGCCTATGAAATTCTTTCCAAGGGCACAATACTGGAAAACTCTAAACTCAGGATTCGCAAAAAAAAGATGAAAATTTTGTGCGAGAAATGCGGATACGAGGGCAAGGCAGAATACGAGAGCGATCTAAGGTACCACTTTGTAGTTCCGAAACTCTACTGTCCGAGGTGCAAGGGCAGCGTAAAAATCGTGAGCGGCAAGGAATGCAATGTTAAGAACATAAAGATAGTAATTGATTAGAAGGCCAGGTAATCCCATGTTCAGGTTCCGTGATAAAAAAGTCTCTGAAAAAGTTATAGAAAAACTAAAGGATATGGACTTAAACATAAGGATAATGCACGTGTGCGGCACGCACCAGGACACGCTGGTGAGATTCGGGCTCGAAGAAATGCTGAAGAATGCCGGCGTGGAAGTCCGCCAGGGTCCCGGGTGCCCGGTCTGCGTAACCCCGCCCAGGGAAATCGAAGAGCTGCTTTTGCTGTCGAAAACCGGCAAAACCATCGCGATATTCGGAGATTTATTGAATGTGCCTGGAGAAAAGCACTCGCTTGCAGATGTAAAAACAAAAGGCGGCGATGTAAAAATCGTCTATGGCATAGACGATGCAGTGGCAATCGCAAGGAAATCCAAAAAAGATGTTATTTTTGCGGCAATCGGCTTTGAAACAACCATGCCTTGCACCGCAAGCACGATATTTGACAGGCCGCCTGAGAACTTCTATGTCCTCAACTGTCATAGGTTGGTGCCGCCTGCATTGAGGGCGTTAATCGAAATGGGTGAAGTGAAAATAGACGGCCTGATAGAGCCGGGCCACGTGAGCGCCATTATCGGCTCAAAACCTTACGAATTCCTCTCCAGCGAATATAAGGTTCCGCAGGTAATCGCGGGATTTGAACCGCTCGACCTGATGATGGGCATCTACATGCTGGCGCGACAGATAAAAAACAAGGAAGCGAAGGTGGAGATAGGATATAACAGAGTGGTAAAAAAAGAGGGGAATAAAAAAGCGTTGAAGGTCATGAAGGATGTTTTCGATCCTTGTGATATAGAGTGGAGAGGATTTTCAAAGATCCCGAAAAGCGGGACGAAACTTAAAAAGAAATATGAACAGCATGATGCCAGAAAAGTATTCTGCGATGAATTGAAAACGTTAGAGGGCAAGGAATTCAAAGAGCCGAAGGGCTGCAAATGCGGTGAAGTTTTAAGGGGCGTCATTTATCCAACAGATTGCTCGCTCTTTGGAAGAATGTGCACGCCGGATAAGCCTGTGGGGCCGTGCATGGTGAGCAGGGAAGGAAGCTGCAATATACTGTATAGATATAGAAAATGATTAAGATCGCACATATAGAAAACAAGTGGAGGCCTATATTTGGCAAAATTCGGCACAGCAATCAACTGCATAGACGGAAGGGTTCAGGAACTCGTTCTTGAATATTTGAGAAAGCATTATGGCGTTGACTGGGTGGATATGGTTACGGAGCCGGGTGCAGACAAACTCTTGGGTGAGAAAAAGTCGAACGCCGAACGGATAAGGCATGTCCGCAAGAGTGCAAAAATTTCAGTAGAAGGGCACAAATCGATTATCATTGCGATAGTGGGGCATCACGACTGCAGAGGGAATCCGTCTACAAGGAAAGGGCATTTTGCCCAGATACGATCCGCAGTTAAATTAGCGAATTCGTGGAAATTTCCAATAGAAGTCATTGGATTATGGGTTAACGAACAGTGGATTGTAGAGGCAGTTGAATAAAGGTGATAAAAATGGCATATTGTAAAAAATGTGGAAAAGAATCTGCGAGCGATGCGTACTTTTGCTCGCATTGCGGGACTTCTTTAAAAGAAGGCAAAACAGAGGAATTCAGGGTGTCGTCTGACGATCTTGTAAAAAAGGTAAAAGAAATAATCCATGAAGGAAACGTGAGAAGGATCATCGTAAAAGACGACAAGGGAAAAATAATGCTTGAGATACCGATTACGGTTGGGGTAATAGGCGTTATTCTTGCACCCTGGCTCGCGGCACTGGGTGTTATTGCTGCACTGGTAACGAATTGTACTATTGTTGTGGAGAGAAAGTAGTTTTTAATTACTTTGCCGGGTTCTTATCTGGAATTAGCAGAAGCTTTAAATGTTTTATTAGGCAGGTTAAAATATCCAGAATGCAATAGCGTTTCACTTCTTGGCAATATGTGTAGTTGGAAAGTGATTTGATGAATAAAACAATGATACTTCTAGGAGTTTTAGCAATATTGACCACATCGTTTAGTGGGTGCATATCTATTTCGACTGATGAGCAAAATAAAGAACTGGGAATCACGGATTTTATCTTTTGCTCGGCTATAAACGATCAGAATGACTGCACTGTAAGAGAGAACAAAACATTTGGGTTAGATGATACTCTCTGGCTATACTTCTATGTCAACAACCCGGCAGATAAAAAGACTGGGGAAAAATATTCTATCGACGTTGTGGAAACTAAGATCGAGGTAAAACAAAAATCAGATAACAATGTTGTGAAATCTTGGTTTAATACCTCCCTTACGAAGGACTTCAATACTAAACCCGCTAGCATTTGGATTTATAATTATTTTGCACTCTCATGTAAAGATTTCGTTCCGGGCACCTACATACTAACAATCGAAATAAAGGACAGTGTTTCGGGAAAAACCAGTCAGAAGAACGGCGAGTTTATTATTTGGGACAGCACAATTGTAGAAAATATGAATATAACGGAACTTAAATTCTGCTCGGATGTACGGGGGGGCAGGGATTATACGCTCAAAAATAACGCCACGTATTCTCCAAACGAGACGGTCTATGCCTATTATGAAATAACGAACATGTCTTATAGAATCACTGCCAATGGATTGTATGTTCACGTTGGGCAGACAATGGATGTTAGATCAAAAAGCAACAATAGTGTGATAATGACGCTTGGCAAAGAGGTATATATTAACACCACTGCGAATACTAGGAGTTATGCATGGTTTGAGGATGAATTTGTACCGTATCGGGATGCCGGTGTTTACCAACCAGGCGAATATACAGTAACAGTCTATGTGAAGAATTACATTGACAATACAACCATAACAAAAAGCGGAGATTTTACGATAGCATAATACATACTGCTATTTGGTAACGAGTTGTACGATTGTTGTGGAAAGAGAATAAGATTAAGTGGTACTAAATTACACTTAAAGGGGAGCGTGTTTAAAGTTATTGCAACAACATATAACTTTATAGACGTCACCTATGAAAGGGAGAGATAATGTCACAAACGATTATCCCATTGATAATGCTGTGGATTGGAGTCATAGAAACGATACTGATTTCTGCGTCGTTATTGATAACCGAAAGTGTGTATCCTAGTGGACGATTTCCAAAATCATTTAAGGTCACAATTTTTATTTTTGGTTGTATTAATATATTTTTTTCTAGCCTTTTTTTTACGTTCGGGCAAACCAATTTTTTTGTTCAAATAACCATATTATTCTTATCTGGTGTGATTTTTGTTTCTTCACAATTTAAAACTATAAGAAACCTAATATTTTTTGAATCTAAAGTCAACACAAAATGGAAGATATATTATTTATTGGGCATTTTTGCATTCATTGACCCTAGCGACTGCACAAAATGGAAGATTTGTAATTTATTGGGGATCGTGCTCTTCTGGCTTTTTTTCATCACATGTTTTTTGATTTAACATAATTTGGTTTTTAAAATCGGAATTCAGCAGATAGATTGGGATAATTCTCAAACTCCCATCTCAGTTATTTAATCCACTACGAAAATAGACAATAATAGACAACCAAGCGATATAGCAACATATTTTTACACAATTGACATTAGCAAGATTGGTATTCAATGAAATTATTGATCAGAGGCGTCGTCCAGGGCGTCGGCTTCAGGCCGACAGTTTACAGGATTGCCAAATCCATGAGATTGTGTGGCTACGTTACGAACAAGGGCGCAGATGTAGAAATTGCGATAGATAAAAATTATAATTTATTTTTAGAGAAATTAAAAAAAGAGCTGTCCCCGCTTGCAAAAATAAACGAAATTATCATTTTAAGCAAAAAAAAGCAGAAGTTTAATGATTTTACCATACTGAACAGCAGCGACGGTGCGAGGCTATCACTTATGCCTCCGGATACCGCCATCTGCAATGAATGTCTCGAAGAATTATTCGATGGCGACAATAAGCGATATTTGTATCCGTTTACAAACTGCACAAACTGCGGCGCGCGTTTTTCCGTGATAAAAAACCTTCCTTACGACAGAAAAAATACATCCATGAATAATTTCAAATTGTGCCCTGATTGTTCAAATGAATACAGAACGCCGGCAGACCGCAGATTCCACGCTCAAACAACATCTTGCCCGACCTGTGGACCGAAATATATTTTGTATGGAATGAAGGGAGAGAGTATCCCCTGCAATCGAAAAAATAAAGAAAATGTTACTGGTAATATAAAATATGGGAAAGTTGTTCCTGGCGATCCGATAAAAAACGTCGTAAAAGCGATCGATGCCGGAAAAGTATGCATCATAAAAGGATGGGGCGGCATGCACATAGCGTGCAATCTTCACGTTATACAAAAAGTAAGAAAATTGCGCGGAAGAAGAGAGAAACCGTTTGCGATTATGGTGAGAGACATAGAGACTGTGAAAAAATTGGCTGTGCCAACAAAATTCGAGAAAAAACTACTCAAGTCACCCCAGAGGCCGATAATTTTATTAAAAAAGAATGAGCAGAATAAAGAAACAAGAGAAATTTTAGAAGAAGTTTCCCCCGGATTGAATACTGTCGGCGTAATGCTTCCGTATTCCGGTTTGCACAATATATTATTTCATTATTTGAAGAACGATGCACTCATAATGACATCTGCGAACATGCCCGGAGAGCCAATGATAATTAACAACGAGGACGCTTTTAAATTCGATGCAGATTATTATTTACTCCACAACAGGGAGATACTGAACAGGTGCGACGACACTGTTTTAAGGACGTTTGGCGAAAAGACATTTTTCATAAGGCGATCCCGCGGATTTATCCCAACCGCAATAGACGTTCCCTACGACAGCAAAATACTATCATTCGGAGCAGAGGAGAACGTAACTGTAAGCATTACCAAGAACAAAAAAATGTACCCTTCCCAATATTTGGGCGATGCCAAATATTACGGTGCCAAGGTATTCATTAACGAAACCATAGAAAGGCTGAGAAAAATATTGGATATCAAGAATCTAGACGGGATCGGCGTTGACATGCACCCGAGATATGTGACGAAGAATATGGGCGTCGAATTAAGCAAGGAACTCGGGTGCGATATCATCGAAATACAGCACCACTGGGCGCATGCGGCTTCTTTGATGGTTGACAACAATATTGACGAGCCGATAATCGCATTAACGCTCGACGGCACAGGATATGGGAACGACGGGACTGCCTGGGGCGGAGAGGTGCTTAAATGTTCGTTTGACGGGTTTGAAAGGGTAGGCTCGCTCGAAAATATACCTTTAATCGGTGGAGATGCTGCTGTCCGTGAGCCTGCGCGCATTGTTTTTGCGATATTCGACGCTATTGGAAAGGAAACGTCGTATTACAATCCAAAACAGGCAGAGATACTGAGGAAACTTATCAAAAATAGCGTAAAAACAAGTAGCTTTGGAAGAATATTAGATGCGTTTTCGTGCTACCTGAACATATGCACGGAAATGACTTATGACGGCGAGCCGGCCATGAAATTAGAGAAATATTTGGATATTGGGAAACTAAAGTATAGTTTTGATACGGAAATAATAAAAAATGACGGGAGAAAAGTAGTGCGCACGATTCCGGTATTCGAGCAGATGGAAAAATGTAAAAAAGAGACGGATAAAGAAAGAGGAGATATTGCTTACTCTGCTGTCTATTGTTTGTTAAACGAATTAGTCAATATCGCAGTAGATGAGGCAAACAGAAGCAAAATCCGGCATATAGGAATAACCGGCGGAGTTTCATACAATGAGCCAATCGTAAACATGACAAAGGAACTGCTCAAAAAACAGGGATTTGAACTGGTTGTGCATAATTCTATCCCGAACGGGGATGGCGGGATATCGATAGGGCAGAATAGGATTGTGGCTTCTATTTTGTAGCGTCTAAGTACAAATTAATAAAAATCTTCATAAGAGATATATAATAAAAAGTTCATACGTAATGTGTATCTAGAATCAATAAGGTGGAATAATGAAAAAAATAAATATGTCGTTACCAAAGGATAAGGTCGAACAGTTCTGTAAAAAACATCACATACGCAAACTATCCCTTTTCGGTTCGGTATTGCGCGGCGATTTCGGTCCAAACAGCGATATTGACGTGCTCGTGGAATTTGAGCCGGGACAGACAGTGGGATTCTTAAGTTTGGCAGGGATGGAAATAGAACTCTCTGAAATTTTAGGGCGCAAGGTGGATATGAGAACGCCTGCGGAACTAAGCCGATATTTCCGCCAAGAAGTTCTTAATTTAGCACAGGTGCAATATGCACAGGGATGATGCCATAAGAGTGCGTCACATGCTGGATGCTGCAAAAGAAGCTATGCTCTTTGCCAAGAACAAGAAGCGAAAGGACCTCGATAACGATAGGATGCTGGTACTGTCCGTTATAAAATCCATCGAGATCATCGGTGAAGCTGCGGCAAAAGTCACAAACGAAACCAAGGATAGATGCACGGAAGTTCCGTGGTCAAATATAGTCGCCATGAGAAACCGGCTCATACATGTCTATTTTGACATAGACAACGACAGGGTTTGGGACACAGTAACAAAGGATTTGCCGATGCTCATCTCCCTTCTGGAAAAGATCGTTCCGCCGAATGAAAAGATCTGAAGAAACAGGGATTTGAACTGGTTGTGCATAATTCTGTTCCGAACGGGGATGGCGGGATATCTATAGGGCAGAATAGGATTGTGGGGGAGAAGGTTGGCGATAAGTGATTTATTTGTGAAATTTGTAGAGATAATCAAACAAAATCTAAATAAAGAGGGGGTATCAGTAGATGAATGCAACAAAGAAGAGCTAAAAGAATGGATATTACAATTCATTAAAAACTTCAGGAAAGAATATGAAAAATTAGATGCCGACGAAAAACTCCGCATCCCCAATGACGGGGATTACAGAGAGCCGTGTCAGATTGAAGTTTTTTGGTTAAATGAACCGATTGAAGGTCAAATCCTTGTCATTAGGCACGACGACGATAGAAAAGATATGGAAATAATTATCAACGGCCCTTACAAGGACTGGGAATTTTTGGATGCAATAGAAAAGATTATGGCAGAGTCGCGATGGGCAAAACCAATTCCAAAAGATTCACGATATTCTAGCGCGAAAAACGGTAGTGTTTTATATTCTGAAATTTTTGCGAACATATTCTATAATTTCACTGTAATAGTCATAAGGAACTCGTTGTTCTGTAAAAGGGGCGTGGGTTGTAACGGTGGTGTTATCTTAGGTTCTAACGAATGGTGCCAATTTATTATGGGTAATATTAGATACACCGATAAACACGAAACGATAAATGCAATAATGACCAAGACAAAGTCACGAAACTTAGCCATACGTGAAGGAATACAAAAAGAATCTGCAAGTCAATCTGAAAGAACTTCGGCTGGGTGTGGGACTTTTTTTTACCCCGCGATATGTATTGGAAAAATTCCACAAAAAACGTTTCGTCAACGTGCCCTAGGAAGTTATTACACCTTTCCATCTAAAGCTTTCGACTTTAAATTTAAAGGAAAGACCGGAATTTTAGATACAAACGGATTTATAGGATTAGAAACAACAGACAAAAAAGAGGCGCTTAATATTCTAAATACTATTTTTGGGATTGCGCTTTTATCAGACAAGCGCTGTACGGTGGTGCGTGAAGTAGAGATCGGAGATATAGGGATACTCTTGGATTCTCTAACAATTTCAACAATCAACATGAGGGGTTCTTCGCCAAGGACCGAGTTAATGTCCATAACGTCTAGGCATAGCGAGGGTGTAGAAACCTCACCAGACGAACTTAAAGAAATCATAAAACGTGCAGAAAAGGTGTATCAAAACAAAAAAATTGTTCAGGAATTAATCGTTTTACTCGAGGGCTACAGTCACCATACCAGCTATGAATTTTCCCAATCATTCGTCACGAATTGGCTCATAATTGAACGATATTTATTTAATGAGTGTGAGAAATTGTTGGATCAAAAACAGATACCTCGCGATAAATTAAAAGATAAATTTATGCGCTCTATCTTCTGGAGTGCGGATCAAATGTTAAAAACTCTAAATCTTTGTGACAAAATCGACAAAGAATATCATGATTTATTAATGGATTTAAAAAATAAGAGAAACAAATGGGTGCATTATGGGGAAGCCATAGACGAAGCAACTTCTAAAAAATTATTGGATGTAGTTTTTAACATCGTGAAAACTGATGTTTCTAATTATTTAAATGAACAAAACAATTGATACGTACACTATATAATTCTAGAATGCATAGATACCATAGTTAAATAGATACTTTTATAAACAATTTTATCGTATTCAAACCAGGGCATATTATGAACTTCAACCTGAAAGCGATCCTTACATTAAGCAAAGACGTGGGCTCTAAAAAGAACGAGATAAGCGGCTTCATCGACATTTTAAACAAGAACATACTCTCCAAGGGCGCGCCTGAAGGCAAAGGGGCCAGGATAACGAAATGGAGTATAGAGAAGGACTTATTTTCACTTAATATAGTCTCTGAACAGTTCGTCAGGGCGCATGATGCTGTGGCAAGGATAAAGAAAGCATTCGGAGAGCACCTTGGGAAAAAACTTGCCGCAGGTGTGAGAAGCATCGCTGTGCCGTTCTATGAAATCAACTTTGAGTTAGAGCAGGAGCCGAAGAACGAGAATATAACCATTCCATTCACAGATTCTGTAAAACTCAAAGGAAAGCATTGCACGATTATTCTAAAAGATGTTACTGAAGAAATTTTGCTTGAAAATTATGTTGACAGGATGATAAAACTGGTCAAAGAAAAAGTCAACGCCCAGTATTATGAGGGGAAAGGCGAGCACTGGGAGCTTATGTGGAATTCAGAGAAAAAGAAACCTGTGTGGGATAAGGATCCAAGCGAAGAGATGTTGAAATTAGGCTGGATAAAACAGGGGCCTACGAAAGGAAAGTGGTTCTTTAATCCGCAGGCCGCGGCTATATTGAGGGCGATGGAGAATATAGCTGTCAATGAAGTTCTGAAACCGCTCGGATTTCAGGAAGTAATAGAACCCCACCATGTGCCTTTCGAAGTTTGGCTGAAAACAGGCCATCTGGAAGGAATGCCGCACGAAATATACTACGTGTCCGAGCCGACGACAAGGGACGCAAAAGAGTGGGAGCATTTCAGGGATTACATTAAGATTGCAAAAAAAGTGCCCGTAGATGAGTTAAAAAAATTAATAGCAACACCCACTGCTGGAATATGCTATGCCCAGTGCCCGGTAATGTACTGGTCGCTTGCGGGCGAGACGATCGCCAACGACAGTCTGCCTGTTTTTATCTACGATAAAACTGCGATTTCCAACAGGTACGAATCAGGCGGCAGGCACGGCATAGAAAGAGTCGATGAGTTCCATAGGATAGAGCCGGTATACATCGGCACACCCGAACAGATGCTGGAGATCAAGGACAAACTTATAGAGAGTTACAAGCACGTTTTCAACGATATTCTGGAATTGGAATGGCGGATGGCATGGGTAACTCCGTTCTATATGCAGCAGGCTGGACAGGTAGGCGTTGATGATGCAACGTCGAAACGCATCAAGGGCACGATAGATTTCGAGGCATACCTTCCGTATCGCGGAGACAGGGAAAAGAGCGAGTGGCTCGAATTCCAAAACCTCAGCGTTGTGGGCGACAAATACACGAAGGCGTTCAACATCAAGTCCCAAAAAGGAGAGATATGGTCTGGCTGTTCGGGTATAGGCCTGGAACGCTGGACCGCGGCTTTCCTCGCCCAAAAAGGGCTTGACCTAAAGCATTGGCCTGCCAAGTTTAGGGAAAGGATAAAAGAGATCCCGAAGGGAATAAAAGTGTTCTGAGAGCTCAGCTTTGCACTAAACCCTAATTTTTCAATGACTGTAGGTGTAAATGCGACTTTAAATGCAAATCCAAGGGTGCGGCGTTCTTAAATCGGTATATGATAAAAATTTAACAAAGTTATAAATACAGCGTGTACGCTTGAAACGTCATTATTGCTCCGATAGCGTACGTCGTGAGTAAAGCTGCTATAAATGCAATTTTTATACTCTTCTTAGGTGCTACCAAAGCGACTGCACTCATTAGTGTCGACAGCGATAAAACCGTGCCCGCGGCCAAGTACTTATTACCTTTTTCCGCTTGCTTGCTGGCGTTTTCAAAGTGCGAATCGCTCTCGTTCCTCAGCGAATATGAGTTAGCATAGATAGCGCTTGCCTTTGCATTCGCCTCCGCCCTCCATCCGATAACATCTATGTAACCTGTAGAAGTGTTCGTATAGTTGTGTATCGGCACTATTGTTTTGAGGTCCAAAGCTTTAAAGATTTCCAGCATCCTTTCCGCTTCATTTCTAAGGTTCTCGGCAACGACTCTTAACTCGCCAGCTATGGTATAATTCCCGCTTGTCTCATTTTCTTTTGCCTTATTTTCGTACGATTTGACCTGGGCATTCAGCCTCAAATACGACTTGTAATAAATGTCGCTTTGAAGGACATATTGATTGTCCAACAACATTCTCTCGCTCACCAAAATCGTTTCTGCGTTTGCATCGTTTAGTTTATTTAGCCCCTTGCTGTGCTCTCTCGACTCGTTGCCATACGCGTCTGACCCAAAGTAACCCACTATCGTACAGGTAACAGAAACCAGCGCTATTAAAAAAGTTATTGCAATTTCTAATTTTTCAACACTCTTCTCGTTACCCATTTTACTGTACCTCGTAAAAAATAAATTAAAAAATTAAAAGATAAAAAAAAGAAAAAAGGAAGGAATGTTACTTCCTTCTATATTCTACTGCCAACACTACCGCAAAGGCGGCAAGCAGGAAGAACACTTCGAAGCCAGGTAAGAACCAACCCTTCTTGGGCTCCGGTGGTTTTTCTTTGGTGTATGTCATGTCAATGCTCTTTACGTCACCGGCGTTGTTGAATTTGTCAATCGCCTTTACGGATATTGTGTTTATACCTTCTTTCAACTCGACTTCAAAGCTCCAAGAGGTTGTTCCCGTAGCGTCTGTCCAGGTCGTTCCGTCAGTGCTGTATTGTACCTTGCTGATCGTGTTGCTGTCGGTCGCTGTTCCTTCGATTTTCACTTTCGAGGCTTTTACAACCGTGTTGTTTTGAGAACTTATTGTCACTACTGGACCGACCAGGTCTTCCTGCACAGATATTATAGATACATTTGCCATGCTTGTCGTTACATTGGTTGATTGGAGCGTCGCCTTCGTATCATCCTGACCGTTGCTGTTCGTGTCGAACAATCTTGCCTCGCCGATGGTGAGGGTTGCTGTCAGTGGGCTGCTCTGTATGGTAACGTTCGCTGTGGTGCTGGTTATGTCCGTCACGGTAATCGTATGCTGTTCGGCTCCCAGCTTAAACGCATACGGAACGCCGACAGTCAGATTCACCACTATAGGCGCCGTCGGGGAAGCTGTCTTTATCTCTTCTTGCCGCGCGACTTTTATGGAGGTGAACAGGCGGTTTCCTGATGTGTCCGTTGCTTTTATGTATATCGTGTTAACTCCAACGCTCAATGTTACCGTGGCATTCCAGGTTGTTGTTCCCGTAACCGCATTCCATGTTTCGTTGTTCTTGCTTATCATCACAGATTCCAAACCAACATTGTCGCTCGCGGTACCGACTAAGTTTATTGTTTCAGTGGATACAACCGTATTTGTGGCATGACTGGTGATTGCAACTGCCGGCTGAACGTTATCGACAATAACGGTTACCGATGTGTATGCGGTGTTGTTTGAGTTATCCGCAGCTTTTGCGTATATGGTATTTGAACCGGCAGACAGGCCGATCTCTCTGTACCAAGCCGCTCCTTCAACTGCACATCTCAACGTCCAGGTCGCGTTGTCTAGGCTTATCCATACACCATCTACAGTCCCTCCAATGTCGGATACTGTACCAGTTACATTTACCGCAGTAGCTCTCGTTATCGCACCATTGGTCGGACTTGTTATTGCCACCGTGGGCGGGATAGTGTCTGTTTCTCCAGTTACCAGCATGCTTATGTTCGTCCACTTTGTAGTACCCGCGGTCACTGCAACTGCAGAAATGGTAGACACTTGATAGCCAGTTTTTGTTGCAGTAACGTTATAAGAGCCAGCAGTTACGTTTTCTGTGAACGAGTACATGCCGTCATTGTCTGTTGTCGTGCTTTGTCCGCCTGTTATGGTAACCGTAGCACCCTGAATCGCCGCTCCTGCGGATGTCTTTACGAATCCTTTCAATGTGCCTGTGGTTATTACTGCAGACAGCGTGAAGTTCACGTAGTATGTTGTTGAATTAGTCACGTTCACCGTGGTACTTGATATATTATATCCCGTCTTTGTAGCGTTGATTGTGTATAATCCGTAGACGTAAGAGAACATATAATAACCCGTGGCATTTGTTGTTGCAGTAATTGTGGTGGTTCCGGTTTTGCTCAATGTGACCGTTGCATTTGCAATGGCGTTACCGGAAGAGTCGTTCACGTAACCAACTATATACGCACATATGTGTGGTGGCAGGGTAATGTTTGCCCAGGTCGTTTTATTTGTTTCAACGGTCGCGTTCACATTACCGCTCATATATCCATATCCTTCTTTGTGTGCATATAAGGAATAGTCGCCGATGGTAAGATTCGTGAAAGTGTAGACACCATTAGAATCTGTGTCAGTGTATCTGAAGCCACCCTGTCCTGAAAGATCTACAGCTGCACCTGCTATCACAGTGCCGTTCAGGTCGCTCACAATACCTGTTATGTTGCCCACACCTATGGTGCGGGTAGATGTTAGGTTGGCGATAACGGACTCGCCTGTAGCTACCGTAACGTTCAACCACACACACACCCCCAATATAGTAGCATATATCTGATATGTCCCGGCAACTAGTCTGGAGGATGTGCTGTAACTGTAGAATGCAATCTCCTTCATGTCAGTAATGGTAACGACCGGCATGTATTGGCCGCTGATATAGACATCTATGTCTTCCACAGTCACTGGTGCATTATTAGCATCTAGCAAGAAACCATGTATCCTTGCAGATTTAACTATGGATATGTTCAAGAATGTCATGGTGCCTTCTGTTAAACTGACATTTTGAGGCACCATAGCATAGCCTGTTTTATCTATAGTCACTGTATATGTACCAGTCTTTAAGTTCGTCGTAAAGAAATACAGGCCGTTAGTACTTGTAGTGTCGGATGTTATTTCTGTGCTATTTAAGAATAGTCTCACAGATGCTCCCGACATAGCCGCGCCATTATAAGTTACATATCCAAACAGAATCGCTGATTTCGTCATCGTTATATTTTTTTGGCTAGTATTCGTAGTTTGTGTACCCAAAACAACAGTAGCGTTGCCAAGTATCGTGTTGGTATATGCGTAAGTGCCCGCAGACGTCTTTATGTTGTATGTGGTCCCATCATTTAGGTGTTTTAGGTTGTAATAGCCCGAGACTGTCGTTGTGTCTGACGAGGAGCCGTAGTCGGATGTTTGGCTCGTATTGTACGCTGTTACAGTTGCGCCGTATACAGGCTCTCCGCTGCTCTTTGATACAAATCCGGAAACAGTCGGTTGGAATTCTAATGTTATGTTCTGGTTTGCAGTTGTCTGCCTCAACGATACGGATATGGCTGTTTTTGAATTCTCTTTGTAGGTATCCGTGCTATGTGTCTTAATTATGTACGTACCTGTAGCCAATTTTGTTATGTTGTAGAATCCGTTTGTGTTTGTATAAGTTGATGCAACATAGTTCGTAGTGTCTGCAGCATTGTACGCATAGACGGTTATACTGCTAATCGGTCCGCCATATGAATTTGTTATTGCGCCAGATATGCTTCCGCCCACTATCATCGTAACGTTATTGTTTAAACAATCATCCCCAGCTAAAAGTACAGTCGCATTCTGTGATGTAGGCATGTAATATCCGCCAGTGAACGATATGTTGTATGTGCTGGCGTTTAGGTCTTCGTTGAAGATGTAGTAACCCAGCGAGTTCGTATATTTGTATTTGCCTATTGTTGCGATATAGCAGTATATGTCCGTTAACGCTTGTCCGTTCTCATTGGTAACATAGCCGGATATTTTGGCGGAATTTGCCAACACGATGTCTAGATAGGTCGTGGCTCCCTTGACTACTGCCACATTACTTACTACAGACCTTATGCATCCGTAACTTCCTTTACTGCCAGTAACCGTGTATGTACCGTTGCTGGTCCAGTGCAGTAGATAGTGTCCGTTGGGGTCTGTCGGCGTAGATGTGCCGCTGGCAGATACCGTTGCGCCTACTATCGGGTTGCCCAGCGAATCCGTTACATTTCCTTCCAAATATCCGTAGGTAGCTGTGAAGTTTTGGTATTTTAATTCAGCAGAATCAACAATCACGTCCACACTCATTAGTGTGGTATAGTCTATAGAAACCTCGATGTGATAAGTACCGGCAGGTACAGAACTGAATGTGTACATGCCGCCGCTCCCTAGGTTTTCGGAGTCTACTTGCACGCCGTTTAATGTTTTGAGAGATACAGAACCGCTACTGACAGGTATGCCTCTATTGCTCCAGACAGTACCCGTTATTGTCGAGCCTTTGGTCAGTGTCGTGTTTAGCGCGATATTTGAGGAGTTTATGTACAGCGGCAAATATTTGGTTATATAGCTATTTGCAGTTATTTTCACTCCATAGTATCCAAAACTATCCATAGATGCCATTACGAAATAACCTGTATCTCTCGTTGTAGTATAATCGACATAGTCTGTGTACGTACCCGTATCTTTATAGATGTAAACAAATGCTGAAGGAATCGGATTTCCAGTGCTAGAATCGGTTATGTACCCTTCGACATAATACTTCGGTATCAGTGTGATGTTCTGGTTTATTGCATATCCGGTAGTGGTTATGGACACATTTAACGTTGTTAGTACATAATCAGTTGTTTCTACGGATAATGTATAGTCATCCAATGGTAGGTTTGTTATATTATATGTGTTGTAGGCATAATACGCGCTTTTTACTATCCCTGTGCTGGCGCTTCTAGCATATACATTTACGTATGAATTTATCGGGACACCGCTTGGTGTCAGCACGTAGCCAGCAATTGATCCGATAGGAGTAAGAGTGAAATTCTGCTGAACGGTTTCTCCCTGGGTTGTTATTGTTACAGTTGCTTGGGCGGGTGCATAGCCGTCTTTTGTTACTACCACTCGATATACGCCTGGATATAGTGGCATGTTCTTTGTGGAATAGCTGCTGTAATACCATGTGAACTTCGCGGTATACACGTAAGAACCATTTGATGCAGACGTAACGCTCCCTATGGCATAGTCTGTGTATCCTTCAGTCGGGTAATAGGAGTTAATTTCGTATATTGTTATCGTTGCGCCGCTTATCGGTTCCGTACTTGAATCGGTGATAGTGCCGTTTATAGTCGCAGATTTTGTCAATGTGATGTTTGCACCGGTATTGTCCTGGTTATGCGTAGCAGCAAAGTTTGTTAATGTGCCAGGGCAGTATCCTTCAGCTGTTGCCTCAACGAAGTAGGAATTGCCCGAGAGGCTTGTTATCTGATAGTAACCGGTCGCATTCGTCGTTGCGGTAGAGAAGGTAGTGCTGCCGATGGCTCTTGCCTTAACTGTGGCCCCCAAAATCGCTCCGCTGCTGTCTGTAATATAACCAGATATGGATGTTGTGACATCGGTTGTAGTGCTGCTTGCCAGAGATATGTTGATGTATGTGGTGGCATTCAACTCTACGCTAACTGTCGTGTTTGTCGAGCCGACCGCTAACCAGTATGTTCCATTAGGCAGTTGGTCGAACGAGAATACAGGGTTATAATACTGTACGGACAATGATGCGATGTTCTTGTTGTACTTGTCGTATACATACACATTATAATTATTGTAACCGACCGATGTTAGGTTGCCGGAAATCTTTCCAGCCGGATAAAGTGTCAGGTTGTAATCAGTCAAACCAACACCCTGGGTCACAGAGACATTTTCGACATATGGAAGTACATAATATTCGCCACTATAGTAGAACGATGCACTCAATCTGTATGTGCTTGTCTTTAATCCTGTGATGTTATATGTGCTTTCATAATATGGTGAATCGCTGTACGACACATTGTCTGCATCATACGCATATATTGTTCCGCTTGCGCTTGTTATCGCTGTTCCGTCCGAGATGTTTAACGTTCCTGTAATATATCCTCCGGCCGGTAGTGTTATATTTTGATCCGTGTATCCTTGCAGGGCAGTAACATCCACGGTTATCGTTGCCTGGGCATAACCGCTTATTTTGGCTGTTAGGATATATCGCCCGAGTCCTCGCCCCGTAATGTTGTAGAATCCGGAAGAGCCATCGACCATACTGGTTGTTGTCAGATTCTGCTCTCTACATCTAACTTCATACGAGCTGGTGATAACATTGCCATCGGAGTCTTTTAGATAACCATTTATGTATGCGCCGCTCGGTTGCGTAATGTTGTACCATTTTCCTTCGCCGCTTGCGATCGAGATCGTTGCAGTATAATCGACATAGTTTGAGTACGTAGATTTGATTGTATAGTTGCCTGGTGTGACGTCGGTTATATTATAATAGCCATTGGAATCCGTATTGTCTGAGGAATATTCCAGTAATGAAACGGTTGCATAGTATAGTGCGGTTCCAGCGGAATTTTTAACATAACCTTGTACATACGCCTTTTTTATCAACGTTATGTTTGAATATGTTATCTGGCTTTTTGTAACCGATACATCAGTTATTGTCTTTGTCTCGTACGCGCTGACAGATACAGAAATGGAATACACACCTGTTTCTAGTCCGGAGATTTTATACATCCCAGTCGTAGAATTAAAGGTACAATAGCTGGAAGATGAACCGGCCCTTGTAGCCCATATGCTATAGGTAGTTATGGATGTTATCAAACTGCCGTCCTGCTCTCTTACATAGCCTGTTATGGTTCCGCCTAGAACCAGTACTATATTGTACGTTGTCCCCTGTCCCTGAGTTACTGAAACCAGGGATTTTAGCTGTGCAGGATAATTGGACACTGCCGCATAAATAAGATAGTTGCCAGTGTATAATTTAGACGTCAAATTATAAACACCATATGACCCTATCGAAGCGTAAGCTATTTGAGTGCTCCCCGTGATATCATAAACATAAACATTGCCGCCGGAAACCAAACCGCTCTCGCCGGTCACAGTACCTGTTATCCAACCCGATTTCGATAGAGCAAAGTTAACATTGCTCGTTTCCTGGTCTGCCGCAACCGCGACTTTTATCTTGCTGCTTGGAAGGTATGTATACATCGATGCTTCTACATAATATACACCGACAGCTAGACCCGAGAGGTTGTAATAGCCTGTTGCATTTGTGGTCGCTTGCGAAGTACGGCCATATGCATCCGTATAGTATACTGTGGCTCCGTACAACCCGACACCGCTGGCATCGGTTACCGTTCCGGTGATATATCCGGTATAACTGGCGCTTGCTGGTACGCTAAACAAACCTATAAATCCCATGCTCAAAAGCATGCCTACCAATATTGCAGATGTTATTTTTCTCATATTTTTCCCTCAGATAACGAAATCTCTTTATTGCTCCCATCTTAACGGAAGAGATTTAAGATAGAATACTAAATGTAGTATTTATACATTGCGCCATTATTTTTTATGCCTCCAGCAGAGCGATATCGAGATACAATAAAAAAGATGAGTTTTAAATATATCTAAAAATTCAAATTTATTTTAAACCGTGTACTCATACAAGACATAACGGTATAGAGAAAAAAAGAAAAGACGAATTTATATATTATAGGCAGAATATCAAGGGACATGCCTGTTCCAAAAGCAACCACCGACAATACCGCAGACGATACAACTAAAACACGGATATTGGTAAAAGGTAATGTTCGCAACAGCGTATATAAAACACTGATAAAATTGATAGCGCGGAGCATGGGGGTAAAAGGAGAACTTCGCGATTTTAATGATATTATTGAAATTTTTTGCGAGTGCGAAAAAAATATTCTAAACGATTTTGTCAAGCAGCTTAAGAAAGGCGTCAAAGAATATCCGCTATGCGCCAATGTAGAAGATGTCGAGGTTTACTACCTCGGGGAACCGGGCTATACGGAACCCAATATCGAGTATGGGTTGTTTGAAGTCAGATTTAGTGTCGACGTCACGCCGATAGAAAAAAAGACGTTGGAAGCCAACGCGATTACCGCACTTTTATTGGTAGAGACTATTAAAGACATACGATCGCTCCGGGAACAAGCCGTCCAAACACATGAAACCCTGAACGAACTAAAGAACGAGGCAAAGAAGATTCACGGCGATCTCAAAAACATTCATGAAACCGATAGGGAAATCTCCGGGGAAATGAGGAGACTTTCGGGAAACATAAAGGATTCTAGAAAAAAAGGGTTCGATCCGGGGATAATGTAGTAATTGTAGTGTAGAGTAGGGGCGGGATAAATAATAAAAAAGAGAAAAAAATAAAAAGCGTGATGCTATTGCATCACACTCAACCTCTCAATTTCAGCCTTCGAGTTTGCACCACGAGCCGCGATAGTCGTTTGTCGGAACTACATACCCGAATATATCCACTTCCGTGCCTGCAAACAACACATTTGGTACGCTATATGTTGCCGTGAACTTTCCAGTCACATTATTCACGAATCCTTCTCCGACCTTGTAAGTTGTGCCGTATGTCGTGTTGATATATATCTCGACGATCACCGGTTCTCCGGTCCAGATTACTCCGTTTACCAAGGCGGTGCCGTTTAGCGTATAGGTGCGTCCCTTCCACAATCGGGTCGGCGGGCCATCTGTAAAGGCGATGCTTGTCGGAATCATAGCGCTTGGAACAAGCGGGTATTTGTCTTTGCCGTCGGAGATTCCGTCCCCGTCTGTGTCTTTATTCATCGTATCGGTAGTGTGTTCTATTTGCCCGTCATTGTTCCAGTCCATCGTTGAGTTGTTGTAGCTGGTAAACGCTTCGTAACCATCTTTCAAACTGTCGTCATCGGAGTCGGGGTTTAGCAGGTCTGTGCCATATGTTTGTTCTCCAGCATCATTTAAGCCGTCGTTGTCGCTGTCATCGCTTCCATCTGGAATTCCATCGCCATTCGTGTCCGGGTTTGTAGGTGATTTGAACACCTTTATCTCGTTGCCGTCCCACACGCCGTCTTTATCCGTGTCCCTGTCGTTTGGATCTGAGCCTATTAGATCTTCATCCGCATCGCTCAAGCCGTCTCCATCCGAATCTTTTGCATTGGGGTCCGTCAACTTTGTACCCTTCTCTGCAGAAGACTGGGAATCTTTCGCGGACAAATTCAATAAGTCTGCAAGTTCTTCCAGCTCCTTTGCTTCCCTCACTGCACCAGCACTAGTGGCATTTATGGCGGCATCTATCGCTTTCCGTGCGGCCAGTGTGGCATTTAATTTTGCGCCCATCGAATTTTTAGTAGACATTATCGGAGATACTTCCTTTGCTGCAGCCAATGAGTTGTTAACTGCCGATTGCGCCTTTCTTACTACATCCTTTGCATTGTTTGCAGCATTTTGGAGTGCTGTTTTCTTTGTCGCGTCTGTTTCCTTATCCGCTTTCTCCTGCAATTTGTCTGCAATCTGTTGGGCTTTATCCGCTGCTTGTTGCGCCTGTTGTGCCGCCTGTGAAGCTTGCTGTTGCTGCTGAGTCTGCCCCTGGTTAGCAGATTGTTGCGCTTTATCCGCAGCTTGTTGCGCCTGGTTTGCCGTATTCTGCAAACTATCCGCTTCGTCAGTAGCGTTTGCGTCTCTCGCTTTATCCGCAGCTTGCTGTGCCTTATTCGCCGCTCTTTGAGCTTGGAGTGCGGCATCCTGTGCCTTCTGTGCTGCTGTCGTCGAGTTCGTATCCTTTGCTGCTGCCAGGGCATTCTTAGCGGCTTCTTGTGCTTCGTTTGCAGCCTCTTTTGCTTTGTCTGCGGCGTTTTGGAGCGCGGCCTTCTTTGTTGCATCTGTTTCTTTATCCGCTTTCTCCTGCAGTTTATCCGCTGCTTGCTGTGCTTTATCCGCAACCTGCTGTGCCTGTTGTGCCGCTTGTGAGGCTTGCTGTTGTTGCGATGTTTGCCCCTGATTTGCGGATTGCTGCGCCTTATCTGCAGCCTGTTGGGCTTGATTCGATAAGTCCCTCAAATCGTTAGACTGATTATTTGCACCCGCTTCTGCAGCCATGTCTGCTGCCTTTGCAGCCATATCCGCTGCTTCTTGAGCTGATTTAGCGGCCTCCGAAGCGTTCTGTGCTGCCTGTACGGAGTTTTTATTTGCCACCGCGGCCAAGGATTTGTTTGCAGCCTCCAACATTTTCTCCGCCGCTTCTTTTGCTGTATCTGCAGCATCCTGAAGTTTCTCTTTTTTCGCTGCGTCGCTCTCGGCATCTGCTTTCTTCTGCAGTTCGTCGGCTACTTCTTTAGTCTTTTCGGCCGCTCTTGAAGCCGTGTTGGCTGCATCCGTGGATGATTTCTGCTGCGGCGTCTTTCCTGTTTGTGCAGCGTTATCAAGATCGCTTGTCGCGTCGTTTAATTTATCTGATTCCGGATACGCACCTGCCTGCGATGCTTTATCAGCAGCCTCACGCGTTTTGTTCGCAGCATCCTGTGCAAGGTTATACGCTTCTTGCGCCTTCCGTGCGGCCGACGTTGAATTTGTCTCCTTTGCAGCTTCTTGGGCCTTGTTTGCTGCCTCTTGCGCCTTTGTTACAGATTCGTTCGCTGTATTTGCTGCATCCCGGAGCGCCGCTTTCTTTGTCGGATCTGTTTCTTTGTCTGCCTTCTTCTTCAATTCCTCTGCAGCCTGCTGTGCCTTGTTAGCGGCCTGCTGTGCCTGTTGAGCCGCTTGTGAAGCTTGTTGTTGCTGCTGGCTTTGACCTTGGCTAGCAGATTGCTGTGCTTTATTAGCTGCATCTTGTGCCTGATTTGCGGCATCCTGCAGTTCATCAGCTTCATCACTGGCGTTTGCATTTGCATCTCTCGCCGTGTCTGCAGCCTGTTCTGCTTTGCCCGCAGCCTTCTGTGCCTGTTGTGCAGCATCCTGCGCTTTCTGTGCAGCTTTTGTTGAATCCGTTTCTTTCGCTGCGCCTATTGAATTGTTGACCGCATTCTGTGCTTCGCTCGCAGCTCCTTTTGCCTTGTTCGCAGCATCCTGGAGCGCTGCTTTCTTTGTCGCGTCGCTCTCGGCATTCGCCTTCTTCTGTAACTCATCAGCGGCCTGCTGTGCCTTATTCGCTGCTTGTTGTGCTTGTTGCGCCGCCTGCGAAGCTTGCTGTTGCTGTTGATTCTGAGCTTGGCTTGCGGACTGTTGTGCATCTTTTGCAGCGTCTGTAGCCTTGTTCGCAGCATCCTGTAATTTATCAGCATCATCATTAGCGCCGGCAGCCCTTGCCTTATTCGCAGCCTGTTGTGCCTTGTCTGCAGCCTTTTGAGCATCTAGTGCCGAATCCATCGTCTTGTTTGCAGCTGCTTTTGCATCGGTTTCTGAACTTGCGCTCTGTGCTTTGCTAGCCGCGCTTTGTGCGCTACTAGCAGCCTCTTTCGATTTATTCACTGCGTCTTGGAGTGCAGCTTTCTTTGTCGCGTCGCTCTCGACATCTGCTTTCTTCTGCAGTTCGTCTGCTGCTTCTTGGGCTTTATCTGCAGACTGCTGTGCCTGTTGTGCCGCTTGTGACGCTTGTTGCTGTTGTTGGTCTTGGGCCCGACTTGCGGCTTGTTGGGCTTGTGATGCCGCGTTTCTAGCCTTGTTTGCTGCATCGGATAATTGAGAAGATTCGTTATCAGCGCCTCCTTCTTTTGCAAGGTCGCTCGCATATTGTGCCTTATCCGCAGCCTTTTGGGCATCCATTGCAGCTTCTGTAGCCTTCTGGGAAGCTTGTGCTGGTGTTGCTGCATTTTGTGCATCTTGCGCTTTAGTCGCTGCCGATTTAGAATAGTTTGCTGCGTCTTGGGCTTTGTTCGCGGCAGCATCGAGTTTACTAGCATTAGCATTGTCTCCAGCAGCTCTTGCAGCAGATGCTTTATTTCTTAGGTCACTAGCTGCATCCTCCATTTTGTCTGCAGCACTCTGCGCTTCTTTGTATGCTTGTTTCGCATCCTTTTGCTGAGGTGTCAGTGTTTGGTCGGCTACTTGATCCAGCGAGTCACTTATGTCATCCGCCTCATCAGCTTCATCGTTCGCGCCACCGGTTCTAGCGGAGGATGCGCTGTTCGTCATGTTTTCCGAAGCAGATTTGGCCAAATCTTGTGCCTCCTGCGCTTTCTGTGCACTTGCTGTCGAGTTCGTTTCCTTTGCCGCTTCTTGGGCTTTGTTCGCGGCTTGTTGTGCTTTATTCACTGCTTCATTCGCTTTATTTGCAGCATCCTGGAGCGCCGCTTTCTTTGTCGCGTCTGTTTCCTCATCTGCCTTCTCTTGTAGTTTGTCTGCTAACCCTTGCGCTTGATCTGCAGCTTGCTGTGCCTGTTGTGCCGCCTGTGAAGCCTGTTGTTGCTGCTGGCTTTGACCATAATTCGCAGATTGCTGGGCTTTATCGGCAGCTCCTTTTGCCTGATTTGCAGCATCTTGTAAGCTGTCTGCTTCGTCAGTGGCGTTTGCGTCCGCATCTCTTGCCTTGTCTGCTGCTTGCTCTGCCTTGCCTGCGGCCTTCTGCGCATCTTGTGCAGCATCCTGCGCTTTCTGTGCGGCTTTTGTTGAATCCGCTTCCTTTGCCGCATCTATAGAATTATTAACTGCGTCTTGGGCTTCATTTGCAGCTTCTTTTGCCTTGTTCGCAGCATCCTGGAGCGCTGCTTTCTTTGTCGCGTCGCTCTCGGCATTCGCCTTCTTCTGTAATTCATCTGCAGCTTGCTGTGCCTTATTCGCTGCTTGTTGCGCCTGTTGTGCTGCCTGCGAAGCCTGCTGTTGTTGTTGATTCTGGGCTTGGCTTGCAGATTGCTGCGCGCCTTTTGCAGCATCAGTGGCCTTGTTTGCAGCATCCTGTAATTTATCAGCATCATCATTAGCGCCGGCAGCCCTTGCCTTGTTTGCCGCCTGCTGCGCCTTGTCTGCAGCTTTTTGAGCGCCTAGTGCTGCATCCATCGTCTTGTTGGCAACATCTTGTGGATTGTTTTCTAAGCTTGCATTTTGTGCTTGGTTAGCCGCGCTTTGTGCTTGGTTGGCTGCATCCATTGCATTATTTGCGGCATCCTGGAGAGCCGCTTTCTTTGCAGTATCATTCTCGGTATTTGCTTTGTTCTGCAGGTCGTCTGCAGCCTGCTGTGCCTTATCTGCCGCCTGTTGCGCTTGCTGAGCAGCCTGAGCTGCTTGTTGCTGTTGTGTTGTCTGGCTTTGGCTTGCAGCTTGCTGTGCACCTTTTGCAGCATCAGTAGCTTTGTTTGCAGCGTCTTGTAATTTATCTGCAACATCGCTGGCACCAGCATTTCTTGCCTTTTCCGCTGCCTGTTGTGCCTTATCCGCAGCCTTTTGGGCATCTAGTGCGGATTCTACTGCCTTCTTGGCAACTTCTTGTGGATTAGTTTCCGAACTTGCACCCTGTGCCTTGTTTGCCGCACTTTGCGCTCTACTAGCGGCCTCTCTTGATTTGTTCGCAGCATCCTGGAGAGCTGCTTTCTTTGCAGTATCGCTCTCAGCATTTGCTTTGTTCTGTAATTCATCTGCAGCTTGCTGTGCCTTATTAGCTGCTTGTTGTGCTTGTTGGGCAGCCTGTGCAGCCTGCTGTCTTTGTGGCGTTTGTTGCTGCTGTGCTGCGGAATTTAATTGCTTGCCTGCATCTCTTAATTGCTGGGCTTGCGCATTCGCTCCAGCACCTTGCGCTTGATTTGCAGCGCCCTCTGCCATTGCTGCTGCTTGTTTAGAAAGATTATTTGCCTCCATCGCCTTTTGGCTGGCGCTTGTAGCATTAGTATCTGTCAATGCCTCCATTGCTTTGTCTGCAGCCTGTTGAGCTTTATCCGCAGCTGCAGTAGCGTTAGTAGCGGCTGCGTCTAATTGATCTGCTTTAGCGCTATCTCCAGCACTTCTTGCGGCATTGGCTTGTGCTTTCAAATCAGCCGCCGCTCCTCTAGCCTTATTTGCAGCATCCTGGGCTTGCTGATTTGCTTGTTTCATGCCTGCCTGTTGGGAACTCATCCCGCTCTCGGCTGCTTTATCTAAAGTCTGATTCGCATCACTTAATTTTTGTGCCGCTCCAGTAGCACCTGCCTGGCTCGCCGCGTTTGCCGCTTGACTTGCCTTGTTTGCAGCAGCCTGGGCTTTGCTTGCTGCCTCATTCATCTTTTGTTGAGATGCGTTTGGATTTGAATCTTTAGCTGCGACATTCGCATCGTTTGCTGCTTCTTGAGATTTGTTTGCAGCTTCCCATGCCTTATCTGCAGCGTCTTGGAGAGCATCTCTCTTTGCAGCATCCGTCTCGTTGTTCGCCTTGCTCTGTAATTCCTCCGCAGCTTCTTGGGCTTTACTTGCAGCCTGCTGTGCCTGCTGTGCTAATTGCGATGCTTGTTGCTGCCCCTGCGATTGTCCTCCTTTTGCAGAATTTTGAGCATTGCTTGCTGCTTGTTGGGCTTTACTCGCAGCATCTGACAATTTATTCGCCGCATTACTAGCACCAGCATCTTTCGCTTTGTTCGCTGCTTGCTGTGCCTTGTCTGCCGCTTTCTGTGCCTGTTGTGCAGCATCCTGGGCGTTCTTTGCCGCCGCTGCTGGGTTTGTCTCCTTTGCAGCATCATAAGAATTGTTCGCAGCGGCACTAGCTTCGTTTGCAGCTTCCTGGGATCTGTTCGCCGCAGCATCCAACTGGTCTGCTTTGCTCGAATCCCCAACACTTCTTGCGGCATCTGCTTGTTTCTTCAACTCGTCTGCCGCCTGCTGCGCTTGTTGAGCTGCCTGCGATGCCTGTTGAGCTGCCTGCGATGCCTGCTGTTGCTGTGATGATTGCCCCTTATTAGCAGAATTTTTAGCTTTGTCCGCAGCTTCCTGTGCTTCGTTCGCAGCCTTTTGTGCACTGTTGGCAGCACTGTCTAATTGGTCCGCTTTGCTCGTATCGCCTGCCTGTTTTGCGGCATTCGCCTCTTTCTTTAACGCATCCGCCGCTTGCTGCGCCTTCGATGCAGCTTCCTGTGCTTTCTGAGCCGCATCCTGGGCTTTCGAGGCGCCTTCTTGAGGATTCATATCTCTTGCCGCCTCGCTTGCTTTTTCTGCAGCCTGCTTTGCAGCATCTGCCGCTTCACTCGATTTCTGTTGAGCCTCTTGTGATGCGCCTGCCTCTTCTGCTTTCTTAGCAGCATCCGATGCGTCATTTGCGGATTTTTGTGCAGATTTAGCCGCGTCCGAAGCATCTTTCTGTTGAGAATTCTGGCCGGAATTTGCAGACTGTTTGCTGCTTTCTGCCGCCTTATCCGCATCCTTCGCAGAATCTTTTAATTTTTCAGCTTGCTCTTTGGCGCCCGCCTTCTCGGCCGCGTCCGCAGCTTCTTTTGCTTTTTCCGAAGCTTCATTGGCTTTTTCCGAAGCCTTCTGTGAATTGCTTGCACCTAATCTTGAATCTGAATCTTTTGCAGCATCCTGCGATCTTTCCGCAGCATCCTTCGCTGCATCTGCCGCTTCCTGTGCTTTTTTGGCAGCATTATCTAACTGTTTTGCTTTCTCGGTGTCGCCTGCCTGTTTCGCAGCATCCGCCTGCTTCTTCAAGTCGTCCGCTGCCTGCTGTGCCTTGTCTGCAGATTGTTTTGCCTGTTGCGCCGCCTGTGCGGCTTGCTGTTGCTGCTCGTTTTGGCCTTTATTCGCAGATTGCTGGGCTTTCGATGCTGCGTCCTGCGCCTTCTGTGCAGATTCTTCTGCTTTTTTGGCAGCATCATCTAATTGTTTTGCTTTCTCGGTCTTGCCTTCTTGTCTCGCGGTATCCGCCTGTTTCTTTAAGTCATCCGCCGCTCGTTGGGCTTTCGATGCCGCATCTTGTGCTCTCTCTGCAGCATCCTGTGCTTTCTTAGTAGCAGATTTGTAGTCTGGGGTTTCCGCCGCTTCTTTTGCGTTCTTCGCAGCTTCTTCCGAACTCTTTGCTGCATCGTCTAATCTCTGTTGTGTTTCCTTATCCGCACCCGCTTTTTCAGCAGCTTCTTTCGCCTCTCGGGCACTGTCTCTAGCCTGTTCAGAAGAATTTTGTGCTTCCTTGGCATAGTTCTTTCCCTTCTCTGCCGCTTCCCTTGTCTCTCTTGCTTTGTTCACTGTTTGTTGTGCTCTTTCATATGCCTTTCTAGCAAACTCACTAGCGTTCTCTAAGCTTGATTTCTTCTGTGTATCTTGAGTATTATTTGCTTGATCCTGCAGTTCTTTGCTTGCATCTCTCAATTTATCTAAAGCTTTCTGGGCAGCATCCTCTGCGTCCTTGGCAGCCTTTGCAGCATCCACGGGATTTTTTGCATTTGCAGCCTCTTGTGCCTTATCTAACGCTTCTTTAGCATCTTCCTTGGCCTCGCTCAAGTTGTCTTTGGTGGATTGGTCGGCCTCTCCGTTTTTGGCCTGGTCGATTGCTTTTTGAGTGTCGTCCATTGTTCCGTTCGCTTGTTCCTTGGCCTGGTTAGCGGGTTGTTCTATTTCCTCCTCCTGAGGAGTTTCCTTCTTTATCTTTCCGACTTCTACACCATCGGGTATGCCGTCCCCGTCCGTATCAGGCTTTAGTGGATTTGTTTTGTATATCATTACCTCTTCGTAATCAGTTAAACCGTCACTGTCAGTATCAACGTTATTTGGATCTGTGCCTAGAGCGTATTCCACGAGGTCGGGGAGACCTTCCCCGTCAGTATCGATCTTGCTTGGGTCCGTAGCACCCGATCCTTTCTTCGCTGTTTCATCAGCGATTTTTTTAGCTTGATCCAATAATTCCTCAGCTTTCTTTGCGGATTCCTCTGCTTGTTTGGCTTTTTTCACGGCTTCTTCCAATTTCTCGGATTTTTTAGTGGCGTTAGTCTCGCTCGCCGATTCCTCGGCCTTTTGTTGTGCATCCTCTGCCTGTTTTTTAGCCTCTTCAGCAGCCTCTCTTGCCCGCTTCGCCGCTTCTTTAGCACTATTAGCGCTTTCTTCTCTGTAAGGGTCCTTCGCCGCCTCGGCCGCCTCCTCTTCCGCTTTCTTGGCATCATCTGCCGCATCCTGGGAACGATTAATCACTTCTTCCAATTCTTTAGCCGCTTCTTTAGCCGCTTCGTTAGCATTATCGAGTTTTTCCTCTTTCTCTATAGGATCTAGCTCAAACTCCGCGTCTGTAGAATTATCCAATGCATCTTCCAAATCCTTTCGTGCGTCCTTAGCATTCTCTGCGGCTTCTCTTGCATTTTCGCGTGCTTTCTTCGCATCATTTGCCGCCTTCTTTGCGGCCTGTTCTGCGTTCTTGGCTTTCTCCGCGGCTTTTTGCGCGTCCTCTTTTGCTTTTTCAGCGTTCTTTGCCTGGTCTGCCGCTTCTTTTGCAGCCTCCGCCGCTTTCTTGGCTTCTTCTGCTGCTTTCTTTGGATCATTGTCTTTTGCAGCCTGGTCCGCCTTGTTCGCTCTGTCTCTAGCTTCTTGTGCGGTTTTTTGCGCCTGTTCTTCTGACTGCTTAGCTTTCTCTGCAGCTTTCTTTGCTTCCTCAGAATTAGGATTTTCTGCCGCTTTTTGCTGGGCTTGTCTAGATGATTCTTTCGCAGATTGCTCTGCTTTATCTGCAGCTTCTCTTGATTTTTGTGCAGATTCTTGCGCTGCTTTTTTCGCATCCTCTTGGCTTTGCTGGTCCGGTTGCTGTGCTTTCTGCTGCGCTTCCTGCGCCTTTTTCGCGGCATCCTGTGCTGATTGTTTTGCATCCTGTGCGCTCTTTTGAGAATCTTGATTCTCTTTGCTCTCCTGCGCCTCTTTTGCCGACTTTGCGGCTTCTTGGGATTTCTGCGCCGCGTCTTGAGCATTCTTTGCCGCTTCTTCAGCCTGCTTCTTCGCCTCTTCTTGCGAGCTAGCTTCCTTGGATTTCTTAGCAGCTTCCTGTGCTTTGTCTGAAGATTTCTTTGCATCCTGTGCGGCCTGGTTTGATTCTTTCATCTTCTCTTTCGCTTTGTCCGCTGCCTGTTGTGACTGTTGTGCTTTCTGCTGTGCTTCCTGTGCTTTCTGTGCAGCTTCTTGGGCTTTTTGCTGTGCCTCTTGAGAACCTGGATTTTGCTTGGCTTCTTCCTGCGCTTTCTGTGCATCCTGGGCAGCCTGCTGGGCTTCTTGTTTCGCTTGATCTGCTTTCTGCTGTGCCTGTTGGGCTGCTTGCTGTGCCTGTTGAGCTGCTTGCTGTGCAGCTTGTGACGCCTTCTGTGCAGCCTCGGCCGCCTTTTGAGCCGCCTGCTGGGCTTCTTCTTTGCTTTGTGACTCTGAAGCCTCTTTCCCAGCTTGCTCTGCTTTCGATCCTGCTTGCTGGGCTTGCTTCTCAGGCTGCGTCTGTTGAGGCCCCTGACCCGGGCCTTGACCAGTGCCTGCTCCGGCTCCCGTACCAGCTGAACCCGGTATCGGTTCTTGACCGTCTGGGATACCGTCGCCATCAGAATCTTTACTGCTCGGGCTCGTGCCTCCGGCCATTTCATCTCCATCTGCCATCCCGTCTCCATCTGTATCTGGGTTAAACGGATCAGTTCCCATCGAGCGTTCCATCTTATCCGATAGGCCGTCTCCGTCAGAATCGTTCTGAGCCTCGCTGGAGTTCTTCCAATCTTCATCTAACCAGTTTGGAATACCGTCGCCATCAACATCCCAAGGATAACCGCCAATAGTTATGGCGCTTCCTGGAATGAGTGGTTGTGGGTCCTCATTATCTGAAATACCGTCGTCATCTGTATCCTTTGAGTCAGGTCTAGTATTGTTCCAAAAAACAGGTTGGAATTTCTTATCGACGCTGCGATATGGTGACCATGCTCCGTACTCTCCATAAGGTATGTTGTAACGGTATTCGAATAGGTTACTCCACCCATCTCCGTCCAAGTCGCTGTTCGCATCGTTTTTTAAGGGGTCAAGGCCGTATTTAGCTTCCCAACCATCCGGCATTCCATCGCGGTCAGTGTCCGGGTTAAGTGGGTCAGTGCCGTGAAGAAACTCGTCTACGTTTGTCAAGCCATCCTGGTCGTAATCAAGCGAGCTATCTGCAGGATTTGTCGGGTCCAACTTCCCGATATCCTGGCTACCACTTGCCTTGGATTTAGTTGTAGACTCCTTAGAATTCTCCGAAGAAGCCGCAGTCTCCGAGTTTTTATCGGATATTTTTTCGATAGAGCTTTCTATCCCCTTGCTCACGGCAGTGTTTGAGACCACCATTGTAGCAAAGGCCGCCATTACCATGATAGCAGTAAAGAATACTGCCATCCATCTTTTATCCATCTTATTTAGCCATTGCAGCATATCTAACACTCTCCCTAATGAAACGTATTCTGGCACAATCTTTGGTCGATGTGGTATGTATAATAGAGTATGTTATACTCATCTATTCTTTATATACTATAATAAACTTTTGAGACAATCCTCGAATATTTGTTTAGTTTGTTTTTCTATTTTTCTTGCTTTGCCAGTATTATAAAAAACTATTTTGGATACTCCTTAAAGCCATCCTAATGTGCTCCTGTGCTTTGTCATTTATATACGGTCCGTGGCCTGGGTAAAGATGCACTGCCCCCAATTTAAGCAGCTCAGAGACAGAGGTCGATAACGCATTGTAATCTCCTGTTGGCAAATCCCATCGCCCGACACCGCCATCTGCAAATACGGTGTCGCCTGAAAATAACGATTTTGTATTTTGTTCATAAAATGATATGCTTCCGGAAGTGTGTCCCGGAGTGTGTATGACTCTCAAGTTCAGATCGCCGCAGTCAATCACCGAGTTATTCGACAGCTGCGAGATGTCCATCTTCTCTATGCGCTCTCCAAAGTCTCTTGCGCAGGTATTGGAACCGTCTCCGCCCATAAGCGCCTCCGCATCATTTCCATATGCGTGCACTCTCGATTTATACGCTTCCGCAATCTTCTTGGCTCCGCCTGTATGATCGTAATGCATATGGGTAAGCAGTATCATTTGTATCGGTTTCTTATTCAATATTTTCTTTATTTCTTTTAATGTTCCGGGTATGTTAAATCCTGTGCCAGTATCTATCAAAACTGGTTTTTCCGCCTCGATAAGGTAGATATTTGAGTCGTATCCTACGCCTCCGATTTGATGTACTTTCATTTCGTTACTTCTCCCTTCGCACGGCATATTCTGCCATTTCCAAAAGAATTTTCTTATGCTCTGATTCTTTGAGAACCGCAAGGAGATCTTTTGCTTTTGCGGCAAATCGCTGTGCAGTATTTTTTGCATATTCTATCGAACCGTATTCTTTCAAAAGTTCTATAGTTTCATCTACTTCTTTCTTTGTTGCGTTTTCTTTGCCGAGAACCTTGGAGAGTTTCTCTTTATCCTCTTTTGTAAGGTTGTTGAACGCATGAACAACGATGAGCGTTCGCTTTCCTCTCCTGATGTCATTTCCGACAGATTTTCCGAGTTTTGCTTGATCGGCAGTAAGCGCTAGAACATCATCCCATAATTGAAAACCCAATCCGAGAAGGCGTCCATATTCCGTAAGTGCATCAATCTGTCCCTTTGTGCCACCTGCAATCATCGCACCACCTCTTGCGGCCATTTTGAACATCAACGAGGTTTTTTGCTCTATCATTTTCATGTACTCTTCTTCTGTTGTGTCAACTCTTTTCTCGAAATCCATATCTGATTGTTGTCCTTCGCCGATGTATCTAACCATCTCTGCCACTTCTCTGACCAAAATCATTAAAATTTCGGGCTTTACATCGAGTGTGGTCAGCACTTCGAATCCTCTCGCAAACAGCACATCACCGGCATTTATGGCAGTCGGCTCATCAAATTCTACATGCACTGTTTTAATCCCGCGGCGCATCGCATCCCTGTCCATGATATCATCATGGACAAGTGTAAAGTTGTGGATGATTTCAAGGCACAATCCAAACGGTATTGCCTTTTTGCCTTGTCCGCCAACGGCATCGGCAACGACCATGGCCAAGACAGGCCGCAGCCTCTTGCCGCCCGAGAGCGGCAGGTGCCTCATCGCTTTCTTTAATTTCTCCTGTTCCCCGATATCCAACGCTTTATCGAGCGTTGTATCTACTGTTTTTATTCTGTCGGATAAAACTGCTGTCAAATCCATAAAATCACCGGAATTATCATCTTTATTTATTCAACCAGCACGCCAATCTGCCTTCGGCCATATATCTGCGTTTCCGCACCTCAGCTATGTTCTTGCATCCCAGCAGAAACATGCTGCATCTAAGCTCTTCGGCAATTATCTTCAATGTATCTACAACCTTTTCGCTGCTTTCCATCGCCGGTTTCAATAACGGTTTCGCTATTCCTGCGGCGTTCGCGCCCACAACAAACGCTTTTGCAGCATCCAAACCGTTCCTCACGCCACCCGTAGCAACGAGCGGAAGGCCGACATTTGCATAAACTATCGAGGCAGGTGTGGGTATGCCCCAGTTCCAAAAGGACTTGCCAAGGGTTTCCCGGAGTTTGTTGTTAATACCTTTCGCCCTGTAAAACTCGACTGCCGCAAAGCTTGTTCCGCCCAATCCACCGACATCTATGCCTTTTATTTTCGTTCTTTTTAATCTCAACGCAACATCCCTCGATATGCCTGCACCGGTTTCCTTTGCCAGTATTGGAAGTTTCTTGGCCAATGCTTCAATTGCATCTGTACAGCCTCTGCTTTTGTGGTCGCCTTCGGGCTGAACTATCTCCTGCAGGTAATTCATATGCACTGCCAATATATCTCCGTCAACCATCTCCATTACTTCTTTCGCATCCTCTAATGCTATCGGCGTCTTTTTTCCTTGCGTTATAAGCTGCGGGGCGCCTATGTTTGCTATGACCAGAGGTATATCATATTCCGTAACAATTGAGTATGTCGGTATCAATGATTTATTCTCCAGCGCCGGCCTCTGGCTTCCAAGTCCAAAACCAACACCAACTTCTGCCGCAGCTTCCGCAAGGTTCCGGTTTATTTTCTCTCCGATTTCACATCCGCCAGTCATGGCAGAGATTATCAGCGGTAGTTTCAGTTTTTTTCCAAAGAGTTTAACCGAGAGATCTATCTCGTCTTTGTCAATTTCCGGAAGGGCGTTGTGAATCAAATGAACATCGTCCCAGTAATTATGATGGGCGTTCACGTCCTCTTTCAGGCATATATCTATATGCGACGTCTTTCTGTCTTCTATCATTCTAACACTCAAGCCTACAGCCTACAAGATGCTATGTATTTTTAGATTTTATGGAAGGATAAAGATTATATCCATAAACTACTTTACCTTTTAAACCAGACTGGTGATTTATACATGTACAAACTAGTGACAAAAGAAGGCGCTATCGCAATTCCTCCAGAGAGACTCGGGGAGGACATGGATAAGGTGATTGAAGAGATGACGCGTTCATCTTTTGAAGGGGAAGTGTTCCCGGACCATAGCGTGATCATCCTTACAACCAACATCAGAAAGGTTGGTGACGGCACGATTCCTCATGGAGAGGGCAGGGTATTTCAGATGATCAGATACGACGGTTTGGTATTCAAGCCCGACACACAAGAGGTCGTACAGGGTACTGTGTGTGAAGTTTTAAAATTCGGGGCATTCGTTCGATTTGGCCCGCTTGACGGCTTGATTCACATCAGTCAGATAATGGACGACAAGGTAGATGCGGATTTAGCAAATGCAAGATTGATCGGTAAAACAAACAAACGTGACTTGAGGAGCGGCGACAAGATTAGAGCAAGAATTGTGGCGATAAGCGCAAACGAGCGGAACCCGAGGGAAAGCAAGATAGGCTTGACAATGAGGCAGGCGGGATTGGGTAAGTTTGAATGGATAGAGGAAGAAAGAGGCGGCGGCAAAAAGGAGAAAGAAAAAAAAGGGAAGGAAAAAAAGGGGAAGGAAAAAAAAGCACCACCCGCTGAAAAGAAGGATGTGGCGAAAAAGTGAGAGGGTGACGACGGATGAAGGCATGTAAGAACTGTCATATGATAACGGACCAGGAAAAATGTCCAAATTGCTCAGGCGAACTCTCAAAAGAATGGCAGGGTTATTGTATTATTTTGGATTACACACGCTCGGAAATTGCGAAAAAATTGCAGATAACGAATAACGGAAGATACGCATTAAGAATCAGGTGAGAGGTTGTATCGCTTACCCGAGAGCATGAGGGAAGAACTAAAAAAACCGCTTGGAATTGTAGCCGATACAAAAGACTTGGAGAAGTTTCTAACAAAATCGTACATCGTTGTTGCGGTAGGAGACATAACAACAATCACGCTATATGAAAAAAACTATATACCAGATATTGCGGTTGTCGATTTCAAGACAAAGCGAAAAAATTCGGAAGAACTAAAAAAGAAGATTTGTGTGGTGAAGTCGCCTGTAATAAAGGTGAACAATCCGGCAGGGTCGATCACAGACGAACTCTGGCGGGCAGTCGCCACTGCATATTCACGGGGAAAGACAAGGATAGAAGTGAACGGCGAAGAAGATTTGGCCACACTTCCGTGCATATTCCTCGCACCGGAAAACGGCATAGTAATATACGGTTTGCCGGATATAGGCATGGTGGTTGTTAACGCAACAAAGGAGAAAAGAAAGGAAATCGGACAGATACTAAAAAGGATGGTAGTTTAATATGGAGATCGAGATATTATCGAAAAAGGACAACGTCCTATTGGAAAGGCAGGAAGTAATGTTCAAAGCAGTTCATGCTAACGAGAAAACCCCGAAAAGAGAGGAAGTTCAAGAGAAGATCGCGGGTTTGCTGAATACGCAGAAGGACAAAATAGTGATAGAAAGAATGAATGTCGAGTTCGGCAAGCAGGAAACCGTAGGTTATGCGAAGGCATATACTACGAAAGAAAAACTTATGGTGCTAGAAAAAAAACACATTCTCGGCAGGAACAAATACATTACAATAGAGAAAAAGGTAGTAGAAAAGAGGGCTGGACCGCCGAAGAAAGAGGCAGCGCCTGCCGCAACAGCGGCACCGGCAAAACCAGAGGCAAAGGCCGGTGAAAAGAAAGATGCTAAGAAACCAGAAGCAAAACCTGAGGAGAAGAAAGAGGCAAAAGCCGGCGAGAAGAAGTAGCCTAAGAAGGCATAATGCGGAAAAGTAAAACCTAACGCTTTACTTTAATATTGGATACATTAAGATACAAAGGTGAAATCGTGGCAGAAAAAAAGAAGGAAGGAAAGGAAAAGATAGGAAAATATTTCAAGGTCGCAGACGGAAAAATCGAGAGAACCCGCAGAAACTGCCCGAAATGCGGCATAGCAGTATTTTTAGCAGATCATAAGAGCAGATTCTCCTGCGGCAAGTGCGGGTACACTGAGTTTAAGAGCAAACAGGCATAAGCTCGTCTTTTTGCGTATTATTGAAGCCACGAGACATTATAAAATAAAGCGGCTAGCACAATGCATAATACGACGCTTGAACCATAGAACCATTTAAATAACAAAAGCATATTTTATGCACAATGGATATAGATCTCTTCCTTTCGTTAATTCTGCTTCTGATATTCGCAAGGCTTTTCGGCGAATTGATGGAGAGGTTCGGACAGAGCGCTGTCATCGGAGAAATATTTGCAGGCATACTCGTCGGGCCATCCATCCTTGGTTCCATATTCCCGCAGTATTGCATACATCCGACTACGCCCGGGCTTTCTGTCATCGTGGACCTTGCAATATTCTTTCTAATATTCGACGCCGGGCTCGAACTTTCTACAACGGACATGAAACACGCGCTTTATGGCGGGAGCATATTCGTGGGGGTGTGTGGTTTTGTAGTGGCTTTCACGATGGGTGCAATCGTTAGCTCGTTCTTTGTAGGGACATTATTGAAATCACTATTCATAGGCCTGTGTTTGGCCCTGACAGCGCTACCCATCGGCGTGCGAATTCTTCAAGACCTTGGCAGATTAAACACCAAGCTTGGCAAAACAATCATAACATCTGCAATATTTGATGACATAATAGGCATTGCAGTCTTAGTGTTGCTCCTCGGCACCTCCGTAAATGAACCGATAGGTGCGCAAATAATGGACATAGGATGGATAATTGTAAAAGTGTTTGCCCTTGTTGCAGTTGTAATTATTATCGAAAAGGCATTGAAGTTCCGATACGGCTTGCCTTCCCATTACATCATGCATTACATCAGGAAGTTCCACTCAAAAGAGGCAACGTTCACAATTCCATTGGCGTTCGTTCTTGGATTTTCGATCCTAGCCGCTTTACTCGGACTGCATTTCATAATCGGCGCGTTTTACGGGGCACTTATAGTTTCAAAAGACTGGATTGGGGATAAAGCATTCAAAAACGTTAAACAAGTTTCGACTGCAATCACATTCGGATTCCTGGCACCGATATTTTTGGCGTACATCGGCTTATGGTTCAACATATCTTCGCTGGCAAATTATACGTTCTTTGCGGCAATCATCGTAGTTGGGATTTTGGGCAAAGTAATAGGAGGATTTGTCGGAGCAAAACTTGCAAACTTTTCCAACTCCGAAAGCACTTTAATCGGTTTCGGACTTAATCCGCGCGGCATAGTAGAAATAATCATCGCCCTCATAGGACTCCAAAACAACATTATAAACGAATTGGAATTTTCTATCCTCGTATCCATGAGCATAATATCGACGATGATGACGCCCATAATTCTAAAAAAATTGTTTAAGAAAGTAGATGTTGGGGATACCGAATCCAGCGATAAAAAAATTCCGCAAGAAATGTTTCCCTGAATACCCCGGTTACACATTACTTTGTTGTTAAATGTGATAAAAATAAAGAAGATTATTATAGTTTATTCTACTTAGTTATTAGACTGTAATAATACAGTGAAATTATAATCGCCTTTATCGTGAGGTTGCAGTGATGAACAAAGAAGTCAACAAAACATTATTCGCAATCACAGTATCATTACTTTTGGTTCTATCGGTTTTGCTTCAAATTAATATTTATGCCGGGGGCGAAGCAACTCAAAAGAAGGCGAAGTGGACGTTCATAGTTTACCTGGATTCGGATAACGATCTTGAAGAAGCAGGCATCCACGACATTAACGAGATGGAAACTGTCGGAAGTACGGATGACGTAAATATTATTGTTTTAATCGACAGGGCAATCGGTTACGATACAACCAACGGCGATTGGACAGATGCCAGGGTATATCGTATTACAAAGGATGATGATGCTCAAACAATAAATTCGCCGGTGATAGAATACAAGGGCGAGCTAAATATGGGCGATCCCAAAACTCTTATAAATTTCACAAACTGGGCTATCGATAAATATCCTGCGGATAAATATATCCTAGATGTATGGGACCATGGCGGGGCGTTTTCAGGAGTGGCGTGGGATGACGGAGACCCCAACACTGCTGCAGATGACGACAAGCTCGACCTCGACAATGTCTCGTTTGCGCTAGATAGCATAAAAAATCATCTGGGGCGGAATCTAGACGTCTTCGGATTTGACGCATGCCTTATGGGCGCGGCATCTGTCATGTATTCTTTGTATGGTTATATCGATATTGCGATTGCTGCGGGCCCGAGCGAACCTGGCGACGGCTGGCCTTATGAAAAATTACTGCCGCCCCTGGTGGAGAAACCGTCCATGACACCTGCCGAACTGGCAAAGGATATCGTGACCACCTATGTAGAATCTTACAACGATTTCAAAGGAGACCCAAACGACTCCCTCAAGCAAGTCATGTCCGCGTGGTACATGGACAAAATGCTACCTGTTTTCTCATCGATAAACGCTCTGGGCATGGCGATGGCAATGGATTCCGGAATGCCGCCTGACGGAAAGATAGGCAGATTGTATGCTATCAGAGACAAAACACACAGCTATGACGGCTATGCGATAGCTGGAATCGATTTCGAAGCATATTACACGATGTACGACGTTTACGATCTTGCAGGCCAGATACTGAGGGACCGCACTTTACGAGACGATAAATTGACGGCGTGCGCAGAAGAGATACGCAGGGCGATAGAAGAGGCGAATGTGGTTTCAAGCGCAGGCATTGTCGCAGGTCTTTCGGATGTTTACGGCCTTACTATCTATTGGCCTATAGGAGAGCGTGCTTCCCCTGATCAGAAATGGGGACCGGCATCGGCATACAGCCCAAAATACGATTATACACAATGGGCGAAGGAACAGTTCTGGAGCGAATTCTTAAAGAGTTATTGGATACCGCACGTGAGCGCAACTAACACACCTCCCGCTATTTATTTCAACGGTGGCAATTGTATCCGTCTCAACACAACATGTGACTGCGGCGTGGAAATAAGTGGTATCGCATATTCCCTTTCGGGCAGCGTGAAGGTTTATATTTCGATAGACAACCAATCATGGCAGGAGACACAAACCGAGCAGAAAGGAAATAACGTAATGTGGAAGTATTCCTTAAACACGTTAAAGCAAAAATACGGCAATCACACAGTTAAATTAAAGGCGGTAGATTCTTCGTCAAAGGAATCGCCTGTGATCTCGCGTCAGATAACGGTTACGGCACCGCCAATTCCGGAAGCGCCCGCACAGATCAATATTTTACCAGCCATCGTTTTGTTGCTGGCATCTGTACTTATCGTCATCTCGCTTTTCGTTTATGCAAAGAAAAAACGCAGGAAGAAATGAGACGAACAAAAACGATTACTACTACATTTACAGATTCCACCCAAGTATCGCGTCTTAATATTTCGCGATTTCTCTGAGAAACAAAAACAAGATAATAAACATGACGCATTAAATTAGTAAAACATCAACCGAAACTTTTTATTAAAGAACATCATTCCCCTCCAATGAGTAGGATTGAGGGCGTTAAACTTGGCAACAGCGTTGGAGTCATTCGATTTCGTGTTTTCCGGAAGCCCGTGCGCTGGCGACAACAAAGTTGAAATCGATGTTAAGGAAATAGTCGAAACACTCCAGGAATCCAGAATAGGCCAAAGAACTTACGAAACGACGATCAATGGCCAAAGCGTTGCCCTGTGGTATGGTTCGCCAGAGGAAGATGAAGGGCGTGAGGGTTGGTTCATGACGATAAAAAACAGAACGCACCTTGCCCCGGGTTTTAAGAATGGTCCCGACTGGAAAGCGGTCGGAAGGATTTTAGAAGAACACGGTTTTTCGCGGTGAAATCAATAGAATGCCGCGTTTCAAGAACGACTATACGTTGTAATCTGTATTTTAAAGAATCTTCGTATAACCTCAACGATCAAAACTTGTCGAACTTATTTCGTGCAAACGTTCAATTAAACTCGTCTGCGTTTCATTAATAATAATAGTATGCCCAAGCCCGCAATAATGGCAACAAACTCGAAGCCGGGAACGAAGCCTTTGCTCTCTTTCTTTAGTTCTGCTGTCTCTTCTACGTTCTTCACGTCAATCTCTACTGTTTTTTCAGCTGAATATTGTGTACCGTCATACGCCTTGACTATAATGGTATGTTTTCCATTGGTGAGCGATGTCGTATCCAAAGAATATGACCATGAATCCGTGCCATTTACCGCTATCCAACTGCTGCTGTCTATGCGGAGCCGGACATCCTCCAGGAGAATATCGCCAGACGCTGTGCCTGTTATAGTTATGACGCCGATGACCGTTGCCTCGAATCCTGATGTTATTGTAACCGTCGGCGGATTTACGATCGTTGCACCGCCTACCACGGTTATGTTGATGAACTCTATCGCCGTAAGGTTTCCATCACTCACAGTAACGGTTATTTTATGGGCGCCGTTAGTCGCCGGTGCAGTCCATATGATGCTGGGGCCGTCTCCGGTTCTTGCACCACCAGTCACCATATACGAATAGGTGATATTGTCACCATCGGTATCGTTTGCAACCACATTTATTGTTACCTGCTCGCCTGCGCTAACGGTAGTATTTACAGTTATGCTTGTTATCACAGGTGCATGGTTTATCACTGGTTGGGGAACCCATGTGATTACCGCTATGTTAACTGAATCCGCGACCGTAAATTCGCCGTCGCTGACTGTTACTGTTATCGAGTATGTGCCGTTGGTCGCGGGTGCGGTCCAAGTGACTTTGGGGCCAGTTCCGGATATTGCCCCACCAGTAGCAGTATATGTATAAGTAAGAACGTCGCAGTCGGGATCGAATGCGTTCACTACATTTATCGTTGTTCGCCCGCCCGTGTTCACAGTCATGTCGTTGGCAGTAACACTTCCCATCTTCGGTGCGTGATTTATGAGGGTTACAAAAAACGCCCCCACCCTCACCACACAGTCGGGTGACGGAGTGACTGTTATCGGGAGCGTTCTGTTGTACTCATCCTGAGGAATGAAATAAATTATATTTGCATATATGCCATAATTTATAGGTGCAAACCAAGCATCCTGCCAATAATCCACCATCTCCTGCGACTCATCCGATGTTAATCCCATATTCGTTACTGCGGCGATGGTTTGCCTGCGCGTTTCGTTAAATTGGTCGTTGTATGTGGCGTTGTTGCTCAAATTCAAGATTGCAGATTTTTCTTCGCTTGCATTTAACATGTTGATATGGACAAACTCGATTTTTCTGTGTAAATAGTCGGATTCGTTGTCTGAACTGTATCCATAAACAAAGAAAAGATCATAGATAGCGTAGTCCCCGATATTTTTCACGGAGAAGTTTAGAGTAGTGTTGTCTATGTAGGTTATGTTCGCGATTATATTTTGACTGCTTGAAATCTGTCCCTCATAAAACAGGTAATCGTACACCTGATTTTGGGACACCGTGTTGTTGGGAAGTACGGTTACGTTCCAATACATTTTGTTACCCACCACCGTAGCGCTCGGGATAGTCTTTGTGATATCACCGTCCAGTTCTACGCTTACATTGATATCAAACGCTTTGGTTTCATTCGAGTGGAAATAAATAACCGGTTTTTCAACATACATTGGTTTTTGGCTCGGTGCTGTTAAAACGTTGATTACATCTGAATCATAACGCTGTTGGAAAATGCCCCATTCGTGGAGCGAAAACTTGGGTATGAGCAGATTGAACGGCGAAGTTGCCCAAGGAGAAAATGGAACGCCGTCTGCGATGCTATCCCCCTTTCCCGACGGGTTTATTGTCTGATGATATGGGCCGCTTGCACTGCCCCACCAATTGTTGATTGCTGTGTTGCCTATCCCCGAGCCCAGGTATACTCCATATGGTTTATTGTCAGATAAGTCGTTAGTTGTAATATTGTTATTTGAACTATACAACAGCTGGATGCCGGCATAACTGCTGCTTGTTATTGTGTTAAATGTGATGGCGTTGTTTGAACTGTCGTATACACTTACTCCGACCCTATTGTTTGCGATCGTGTTGCCTGTTATCGTATTGTTAGAGCCGGAAGAGATATATACCGCGTAGCCAAAATTCTCAAGTTTTACGTTCCTTAAAGTTACGTGATTAGCAGTAATATAAATGCCCTTGCTTGCCGTTCCACCATTTCCTCTTATGATAGTATCTTGATTATTTTCCCCCACCAGAGTAATGCTCTTTGAAATTGTGATCTGTTCATAATATGTTCCACTTCTTACAAAAATAGTATCTCCGCTAGATGCGCTATTTACTGCATCCTGGATTGTGTAATAGCCAACACCCGTGTTGTTATTCTTGATTTTTACAGAACTTATCGTGATGTTTACTGTAGTGCTCGCAACTTGCCCTGAAGAATCAGTTACTGTGAGGCTGATAATGTGAGGGGCAAGTGGAAGATTGCTTGATGTGACGTTTCCTGTTCCCAGGGCCCCGCTCACATTCGAGGACCAACGGATTGATGCACCCGTTAAGAAACCATCCTCGACATCTTTCCCGTATCCCGTAAAGCTAGCTTGCATCCCTTCGATAATTGCTTGCCCTTCGGTCGGTGTAGTGATGTAGGCAACAGGCCTGGAATTTATGGTAATGTTGACAATAGTGCTGTTGGTTTTGCCCAGTGTGTCGCTGACCGTGAGGGTTATCGTATGCGAGCCTCCGGTTAAGTTGTTTAGTGTAAGATTTCCTCTTCCCAATAAACCGTTTATATCCGACCACCAACTTATCGATGTGCCTGTCAGGAAACCGTCTTCGTGATCTGTTCCGTAACCTGTAAAATTAATAGATGCACCTTCTAAAAACGTCTGCCCTCCCGTAGGTACGGTAATATGTGCTACGGGTTTAAAATTGAAAGGAACGACAGTAATGTTTACAGAGGCATTCGAAGAGGATCCGTCAGCATCCATGGCAACAAGAGTTATCTTATGCGCTCCTACAGACAGATTGTCTATGGAGATGTTCCCATCGCCCAGATAACCGTTCACACTGGAGTACCAAGAAATTTTGCTCACGAAAATATCTTCGTAATCCGTGCCGTAACCTTCAAATGGTGCAGGGGTGTTCTGTTCAAGGACTTCGTCTTCCAATGGAGCGGCGATGTATGCGACCGGCGCCCTATTTACTGTAAAGTATTCTATATGCGAGAGGCTCATATCGACGCTTCGGTTATTTTTGCTAAACAGCAAATTTCCATAGGATACATTTACTATCACTGTATTTTTAGAGAAAGTGCTGCTTCCAGAGTATGCACCGACTGTGACAAGTATGTTTGAAATATTGCCGTTTGCATCTGTATATCCAGTATATATCGCAGTGCCACTGACCTTTACTGCCGCATAAGCATTTTGTATGTGTGTGGAATCCGAATTTGAGACAACAATCCCGAGATATGTCGTTACGGTCATCGAAGATCCCGAGCCGCAATACACTTTAGTTGTATCAAAGGAATTGTTGGTGGAAACTGTTGATGAGGATACGAACGAAAAGTCGTATGACCAGCTGGACAGTATCTTATTGTCGGCGATATTGTTATTTGAACTAGAGGTGAGGTTAATGCCTTCGAAACAATTTGTAATTACATTAGTTGCGATCGTGTTGCTTGTACAGGAACTGATGGAGACTGCAGTGCCGCTGTTGGAAAGTGTGTTGCTTGTAACACTGTTGCTGCTGGAAGCACTAAGGTATATTAGAACTCCATACGAATCGCAATTTGAAAATCTGTTCAATTTTATTTCATTAGAAGGGCAGTTGTCGATGTATACTCCGTAACTGCAATTTATAATGGTGTTCAACATGAACGTGTTGTGATTACTGCTCCCACCGTGCCCCCACACATGTACACCATAGTAGAAATTGTCTATCTTTATGTTTCGTACGGTCGCATATGTTGTTTGGCCACCCGCATCAACATCCACACCTGTAGAACCATAAGTGCCGCTTCCATGTATTACCGTGCTTTCGTTGCTTTCTCCGGAGATGGTTATGCCGCTTTTGAGAGTTATCGCGGAATATGTGCCATTATAAACGTAGATAGTATCTCCTGATGCCGCGGCGTTGACTGCTGCTTGGATTGCTATATAATCTCTTCCTCCGGAATCGTCTACAGTAATCGTCCTAGCTTGCGCGCTCATGCTAGATATCAAAATCAAAGCCAATAACGATACACACATGACAATAAACACCAAAATCAATGTTCTGGTACTCGTGTTAATTTCGCAGTTATGTTGCATATAATCGCCTTTCGGTTTTTATAATTGGCACCTCATGACTCTTCAAATATAAAAACTATTTTTGTATGGCAATATTTAATAGAAATACGCGCCATCTAACCCCGGCATAATATGTCTCAAATAGTTAAGGCAGATCGCGGTACAAATATCAGTTGCAAAGGATGGAGGCAGGAAGCTATTTTAAGGATGCTTCAGAATAATCTAGAGAACGCCGAGAAACCCGAGGAACTGATTATCTACGGCGGTACTGGAAAAGCTGCTAGAAATTGGAAATGCTTTGACAGAATTGTCGAAACCCTAAAAAATTTAGAAGGCGACGAAACGCTGATAATGCAGTCTGGAAAACCGGTTGCAGTGTTCAAGACGCACGAAAATGCACCGAAGGTTTTGATGGCCAACGGAAACATTGTTCCGAAATGGGCTAACTGGGAGGTGTTCCACGAACTTGAAGCAAAGGAGCTTACGATGTACAGCCAGATGACTGCGGGCGGCTGGGCATACATAGGCAGTCAGGGAATCATACAGGGCACTTATGAAACGTTCGCAGCCTGCGGAAAAGAGCATTTCGGAGGAAACTTGAGAGGCAGACTCATCCTTACCGCAGGGTTGGGTGGCATGGGCGGCGCACAGCCTCTCGCAGCCACGATGAACGGTGCGGTGTGCTTGGCAGTAGAAGTTGATCCGGAAAGAATAAAAAAAAGGCTGGACACGGGCTACTGCGATATGATGTTGGAGGACCTTGACGAAGCGTTAAAAATTGCAATAGATGCGAAAAAAGAGAAAAAAACACTTTCAATAGGGCTCGTAGGAAATGCTGCGGAAACGCATCCTGAAATATTGAAGAAAGGAATAATACCGGACATAGTAACGGACCAAACGTCAGCGCACGATCCACTTAATGGCTATGTTCCCGCAAAACTTTCACTCGATGAGGCGATAAAATTGAGGAAAGGCGCGCCTAAAAAATACGTCGAAAGAGCTGTAGAATCCATGGGCGTTCATGTTAAAGCGATGCTCGGTTTCAAAAAGAAGGGCGCTATAGTATTCGATTACGGCAACAACATAAGAGAACATGCATATTCCGCAGGAGTAAAAAACGCATTCGACATAAAAGGGTTCGTGCCTCTCTACATCCGACCACTGTTCTGCGAAGGCAAAGGCCCATTTCGATGGGTGGCCCTGTCTGGAAATCCAAATGATATTAAGAAAACAGACGAGCTTGTAATGAAATTGTTCAGTGATAATAAGTCGCTGGCAAACTGGATAAAACTTGCGGAGGAAAAAATACAGTTCCAAGGCCTGCCTGCAAGAGTATGTTGGCTTGGATACGGTGAAAGGGCGAAGTTCGGTTTGGCAATCAACGAAATGGTAAAAAAAGGCGAGTTAGAGGCGCCGATAGTTATCACAAGAGACAATTTGGATACGGGTTCGGTTGCATCCCCGAACAGGGAAACTGAGGGCATGAAGGATGGCAGCGACGTAATAGCGGATTGGCCAATATTGAACGCTCTTCTGAATACGGTTGCAGGTGCTGACCTAATTGCTGTGCAACATGGCGGCGGAGTCGGAATCGGTTATTCAATCCATACCCAGATGACCGTAGTGGCAGATGGAACAGATAACGCGAAGACTCGATTAAGCAGAGTGTTGAATACAGATCCAGGAATCGGACTGGTGAGACATGCAGATGCGGGATATGACACAGCGATAGAATCTGTGAAAAATAGTGGAATAAAAATGCCGATGCTGAAATAAGTTTCTCGCGTAGATTTTATATTCTCTTGCTTCATTAACTAAAATGTTATCAATTGCATTAGAGAATTAAGAATTAGAAAGAAAATTAGAATTTGTAAAAAAAAATATATTGTTAATTAATGTCTAGAGGTGATATAATGCCGAGACGTAAATACGGGCACATGGTAAGACCGTTTTCCACGATCCCAAAGGAAAAATGCAGTCTTTGTAGGTTTGGGAAGCCGTGCCCGGTGCATAAGGATGTGATAAACAAGCCGTCGGAATTGAGGAAGAAACGATAGAGAAAATTTTTACTTTGACAAATCTACAGCATTAACAAAATTATGTGTGCACAACTTTGGTGCATATAACATTCTTTCCCTTAATCGCGTCTCTTAATCTTCCTTTGATATTACCGTTTAGAACGATTGTTTTCCCGCTGTATTTTGAAATCTCGAACATGGTTTTTAGTTTTCCGGCCATCGCATCCGTGACATCCACGACGCTGCTTTCACCTGCATCGATTGTCGAGTTAGGTGTTATGGTCTTCAGGAGCTTTGCACCTTTTTTTGCAGGGTTCTTCGTGTATATCCCGTCGACGTTCGTCACAAATATCGTGTTTTTCGGTGCAAATTCTTTTGCAAGTTCGAGCATAAGTTTGTCTCCCGAGCATATGCAGAACCCAATCTTTTCGTCCAGAACAACATCGCCGAATGTTACAGGTACAAGCCCTAGATCGATATAGTGTCCGAACTTCCCTTTATCCATTATTTTTATCTTCGTATTGGAGCATGTCACCACTACGCTGGGTGGGATGGATACGGGTTTTAGGCCTTCCTTCCGCAAACATTCCATGACTTTAAGGTTCAACGCCCTGACATCGCCCTGAACTTCGCCGACTGCATGCAGCTGCCTGTCGCTTTTGTATCCCTGGTGCAGTCCGTGTTTCTTTGCCTTTATGTGTCCAAAAGAGCCTGCACCGTGAACTATGATGAGATCCTCTTTCACAGTTTTCAATTCTGAGGATAACCTGCTCACCACAGCTTTTCTGAAGGTCTTTAATTTGGACTTATCGGTTATAACGCTTCCGCCTAATTTTATCAACAACAACTATATCACTTTCCGCGATGTTGTGAATAAAAGATAGTTATTATAAATAGTTTATGAAGGATTGTCGAATGGCGATAAAGGCTTACTGATTTTAAATCCATGCCTACTATCCCAAAAATTATAATATACTTAACATCTGTATTTAACCGTATACATATTATTGTTTGTTGGGTAGAATAGGTGATATAACAGAGGATGCGTGGGATGTGCACAAAAATAAGTTCGAAAGTGCTTAAACTTACGTTAGCGATTGTAATTTGCCTTAGTATATCGAGCATACTTAGCATTTCAACCATTCCTGTCAAAGGAGCACAAAATGATGCTGGAATCGGCGGTGATGCTGGAAATGATTTTAGCACAGCTGTATTGATAGGTGCTGGAAAATATAACGGCACTTTGAGTTCAACGGATCTTCAGGATTGGTATAAGTTTTTTGTAGAAAAGGGCACGATCATTTCAGTATTACTCACGGTGCCAGAAAATGCTAACTTTGACATAGTATTGTTCGATTCAAATAACACTACAAGGGCCAGTTCTAAAAATTCTAATACTGGATACCCCGAACAGATATACTACACCAGCATGAATTCTGAAAACTGGACGATAAAGATATCTGCCGTGAGCAACTATGGCGATTATACTTTCACTTTGGAATTAACTTGCCAGAACGATGCTGGTTCTGGTAGGGATGCTGGAGATACCAAAGAAACGGCGATCAACATTACATCCGGGGAATTTGGCGGGTACCTACTAAGCGGGGATATTAAAGATCAGTATAACTTTAGTGCAGTAACAATGGATGTTGTCTCGGTATTATTGAAAGTTCCCCCCAAAGCCAACTTTGACTTCGCATTATACGATCCTGACGGCAATAAAAAAACCAGCTCTGAAAAAACAGACTACGGCGCTTTTGAACGAATATGCATCGTAGCAGATTCGAGTGGATACTGGTCGGTAGTGATATCGACGACAGCTAATTACGGCAACTACACTTTCATTCTAGAAGCGAATAAACAGAATGATTCGGGAAGCGGGGGCGACGCTGGGAACAGCATAGATGCGGCAAACACCATCACACCCGGTGAGTATAATGGCTTCTTAATGTCGACGGACATTCGAGATTGGTACAAGTTTCACATAAACGAGAGCGAAGTCGTATCACTGTTGTTGAAAGTTCCACCAATTGCGAACTTCGATGTTAAATTATATGATCCCTCGTTCACGGAAAAGGATCGCTCTGAAAATGGTCAAGGCTCTTTGGAACATATTTTTTACGGCGCAGATGTTACGGGAGATTGGTTAGTGTGTGTTTATATAAAGGACATACAAGAGAGCAATTATGGAAATTATACACTTATACTAGAAACAACTAAACAAAATGATGCAGGACAGGGTCGTGATACTAGCAATTCGATGTCAGGTGCCTACAATATTACTCCTGGAACGTATGAGGGGTTTTTAATAGGGGGAGACACCCAGGATTGGTACAAATTTTTTGTAAACAACACGGATGTAATATCAACGTTGTTATTGGTGCCAAAAAATGCAAACTTCGATATTGCGCTGTATGATTCTAGCGGCACAAACAGATACACCTCTTCCGCAGGTACTGGCTGGCCTGAGCGTGCTTATTATACTGCAGATTCAACTGGGCATTGGTACGCAAAGATTTCGAGTTCTCAAAATTACGGAAATTATACGCTTAAATTTGAGATTAATTCAACAACTGGGAGTGAAGACGCGAATAGAAGCATAGATGCTAATGACAGTATTAGTTCGCCCCTCGTTATAACGCCGGGAGAATACACAGGGCATTTGAACGAGAGCGACATTCACGATTATTACTCGTTTTCTGCACAACTTACACAGGTAATAGATGTTACAATCGCACCTGACGGATTCGGAGTTGGAGTATATCTTTATAATCCATCCGGGGTAGAAAAAACATATCAGTCTGGAGGCTCGACGCCATCACGTTTGGTTTATTCCACAGATACTCCTGGAAACTGGAGTTTTCGTGTCAGCAGGAGCTGGGGCAGTGGATTCTACAAAATTATGCTTTCGGTTACTCGACAAAACGATGCTTGTAAAGGAGGCGATGCCAATAATACATTGTTCAATAGCACGTTAGTAGGTGTTGGTGATTATTGGGGAGAATTATTCGAGGGGGACACAAAAGATTGTTATAGTTTTTTTGTTGACAAGGGGCAGGTTATTGATCTCGTAGTAATACGCCGTTCCACAGATTTCCAAATAGGGCTGTCTCTTTACGACCCTTCGTTGACAGAAAAAGCGTCTTACAGTAGCGGGACAGGAGCTCTCGGTATTGTGTATTCAGCGGACACAAAAGGCAACTGGAGTATCTGTATAACTGCACTATACAACCCTGGAAAATATAGATTTAATCTATCAATTAGATGCCAGAACGATGGCAACTTGAATACTGATGCTGGAGACATCTTCACCGGCGCTCTCGCGATTTCACAGGGCAATCTTACTGGTGAGATTTATGAGGGCGACACATCGGACTATTATTATTTCGTTATAGACGAAAAACACATAGGAGAAGTAATCGAGGCAACGGTCTTTCCAACCACATGGTTTAGTGTTTCGCTCTTGCTATACAATCCCGCAGAAAAATTGTGTACTTCCCAAAACATGGGGAACTTGCCTTCACACATCGAATATGCGGCAGACTCCTCGGGAAAGTGGGTGATTAAGGTAAATAGAGAGTACAACTGGGGGGCATACAAACTTAATTTCTCGGTCCATAGCCAGAACGACTCTGGCAGTAATAAAGATGCAGGGAACACAATAGACGCCTCATCTTCAATAGCTACCGGAGTGTTCTTCAGCGACTCATATTTGGGAGACTACAACGACTGCTATAGTTTTCAGGCAGAAAGAGGGCAGATAATCGATGTTGTTGCAATCCCATTAATACCGGAAGATCGCAGCAGGTTGCGACTCTACGACCCGCAAAATAACGAGAAGACGTCCCGAGACAGTACTGGCCCATCCCAGATTTTATATTCTGCAGACTCAACTGGGTTATGGCGGCTTAGGACATATACGAGAGAGGACTGGGAGACATGGTTTACACCCCCAATCCATGGAACGTACAAGATCGTTCTGTTGGTTTATAACCAGAGTGATGCAGGTGCAAATACCGATGCGGGAAATTCCTTTAATACCGCGGTGTCTGTAATTGCCGGAAATTATACTGGAAGATTATACAGCGGGGATGATGTCGATTATTATTCCATCCATATTGACAACATTGGCGACCAGATAAATGTAACCGCCACCTCAACATTCTCAGAAAGCCAGATTTATCTGCGACTATACGATTCTACGAATAGGGAGAGAGAATATCGCCAGGGAACATCAATAGGCTTCACCTCCACTGCAGATATGGAAGGGGATTGGCGAATTGCAATTGGCCGCGGGAGCGGTTTACCGGTATATGATATGAATATAACCATACTGCCGAATACCCCGCCCGGAAAAGTAGGGCTGCGCCTTCAGGAAAATTCAACAAATTATATACGCGTAGAGTGGAACACTTCGCAGGATTCGGATTTCAAAAAATATGAACTTCATAAATCCGCTGTTTCGGGATTTGTACCAAACCAAACGACATTAGTTTATACTGTTGATAACAGGTATTCTACAACATACAGTGTTTCGAACCTAATGGATAATACAATATATTACTTTAAATTGGTAGTGTACGATAGCGGTGGATTTTATAACATCTCGGATGAATTAAACTCCTCGACAACAAACAACAACCCGTCACCCATCAACATTTATGGGGCAACAGAGATTACGGCAACGACAGTCAATCTAAGTTGGTCGCAGAGTTTCGATTCCGATTTCGAAAAATATGATCTCTACAAATCAACTTTCTCTGGGTTTTGGCCGAGTGTTTCGACACATGTGAGCAGTATTGGGGACAAGAGAGGTACATATTATTTGATAACTGGTCTAAAGGAAAACACACAGTATTTTTTCAAAGTTGTAGTGTATGACAGTGGAGGATTGTTTAGCACTTCTAATGAAGTGTCGATAAGAACGGAAAAAGCACTGCCGCTCCCCGTAACACTGTATCTATCCACTACAAATGCTTCTTCAGTTGGCTTGAATTGGTCGAAAAACGAAGATTCTGATTTCAAATGCTACGAAGTTCACAAATCATCAATCTCCGGATTCACCCTGGATTCAATGACAACATTGGTTACTACAATTTATTCCCAGTCTTACACTTTTTATACAGTTTCCAATCTAAAAGAGAATACAAATTATTACTTTAAAATAGTAGTTTATGACCAAGACAACTTGAAGAACGTTTCTAATGAAGTAACTACAAAAACAAGCAATGGGCCTCCGTCACTGATAACTTTCAATCCGCCCTCCTCGATAACAACTGACTCGATGGTGTTGACTTGGTCAAAATGTGAAGATTCGGACTTTCAAATGTATGAGATCTATAAATCTACAGATCCTAACTTTACGGCCAGCATAGCGACGTCATATGCACAAATCAATGATCAAACAACCACCTCTCGCAAAATATCAGGACTGGGAGAAAATACGGACTATTATTTTAGAATAGTGACATACGATACTAGTGGATTGAGTACCTCGTCTGAAGCAATAAGTGGGAAAACAAGTAACGCTCCACCGACATCAGTGAAGCTGGAACAACCGTCGAATGAAACAATAACGCCGTCATCAGTTACTCTAAGTTGGTGGGCGAGCAAGGATGCAGATTTCCAGAAATATGAAATCCATGTGTCAACAACACCGGGGTTCGCACCCAATTCCTCGAACTGCAGAGCCGAAATCAGGGATCAAAAAATAACCACACATTGTGTCGATGGGTTAAACGAGGGCACGGAATACTTTTTTAAGATACTGGTGTACGATACTGGAGGGCTATATGCAACGCTTAATGAAGTGAAAGTAACCACTGCACTCATCCACCCCAACAATCAGATGGAAGAAAACCCAAATTCTCCCGAGCTTGGGCCGCTCGTTCTTATTGTATCCATATCAATAATTTTATTAATTCTCGTCAGTGTGATAATTAAAAGAATAAAAAAAGGTGCGATTTTCGGTAAGAAAGCGCCTAAAAAAGCGGCACCCATACCACAAAGCAAACCACAAAGAATTCCGCCATCAAAATTTGAGAAATCATCCGCATTTATAGATATGATTAACATGGTTCAAAGAGCTAAGACCGCCCAAGAAATTGAGATAGCTTTCGAGTATATTAAAAAATTAAAGGTGAAATATCCAGATGATGAAAAATTGAAAAGGTTAGAAGAGCTTCTAAACACCAAAAAGAAAGGATGATCTAGGTCCGAGTTTGGGATGTGGGTCGTGGAAGTTGAGTTTAACTAAGACACCCTGCAGTTACAATTTTTACCATATAACTTATATACTGCTAAATCACTTGATTATAACGATCAATATGGTTAGATCAAATGAAGACAAGAGAGGCTGGGCGTTCTTAATGGTGACATTGATGTTCGCTACCAGTATAATGGTTTTTTCGAGTGCGCCAGTTAGTGGTGGAAACGCTGTAGCCACGGAAAAGGCCAATTACAATGCAGGCGAGCAAGTGAACGTGACTGCGCGATTATCGAGTACGCCGAACTTGATTGCTAACGGCGACTTTGAGAATGGAATAACCGGCTGGACCGAATATAAATATGGTGCTGGCACATACCCATATTCTATAGAAACAAACGAGACTAACTACCTCCACTTAAGCAAAGACTGGTGGGGTTATCACCGCTTTAACCAGACAGTGGGTGTGACTACTACGGATCTAATGTTTTCGGCGAAGATTAGGGCCATCAACATCCCAGTAGGAAGCGTCGAAGGGGCATACGTTTCCATAGAGATTAGATTGAAAGACTCTAGCGATAACGACTTGGGAATGATCGGATATTACATTTCCCAATATGTCCAAAATGCTACTGGACCAACTTTATATCAACGATTATTAGGAAATACACCTGTCGGCTGGCTCACCATAAACGCCAACATCAAAGACATCACCCAAAATTACATGACAGGTGTTGATTTGACTAAGGTATCAAAAGTGTTGATTAGCCTGTTAGTGTACCATGGAGAGATACAAGCTACGGCGACTGGGGATTTTGACGACATTTCGATTACATATGCAACTCCGAACTTGGTAGTCAACGGCGACTTTGAGAACGGAATAACAGGATGGAATAGACTTGCCGGCACCACTACTGGTGAGAGCGGTACATATACATATACAGTAGAAACTACTGAAACAAAATATCTCAGAGTGAATAAGAATTGGTGGGGATATCACATTTTCAATCAGGATATAAATGTTACAACGGCTGACTTGCTCTTTTCAGCAAAAATGAGGCCCACGTCCATACCCGCGACAAGCGGCAGCAGAAGCATTGTTATGGTGTCTCTTAGTTTATATGGCTCGCAGAATAATTTGTTAGGGGGCGCTGAATACTACTATTCCCAGTACTTTAATTACGCTAGCACTTCCACATCATACGAACAGAGGCTTGGGACTACGTCTGCAGGATGGAATACTATAAGTTTCAATGTAAAAGATTTGTTCCAGAAAAATATGCCGTCTGTAAGCTTAACTGACGCTACAAAAGTACGTATTGCGTTGTACGTATACCACGGCGAAACCCAAGCTACCGCGACTGGAGATTTTGACGATGTATCACTTACATATGCAACTCCGAACTTGGTAGTCAACGGCGACTTTGATAACGGAATAACCGGATGGAGTAGAGCCGCCGGCAACGGTCCAGGCGAGAGCGGCACATACATTTACACAGTAGAAACTACTGAAACAAACTATCTCAGAGTGAATAAGAATTGGTGGGGATATCACAGTTTCACGCAAGTGATAAACGTTACAACGGCTGACTTACTCTTTTCAGCGAAAATGAGGCCCACATCCATACCCACGGTAAGCGGCAGCAGAAGCAAGATTTCTCTTTTCCTCGCCGTAAGCGATGCGCAAGGCAACGATTTGGGGGGGGTCGAATACTATTATTCACAGTATTTTAATTACGCAAGTACATCGACATGGTATGAAGCAAGACTCGGAACTACTTCGGCAGGATGGAATACCATAAGTTTCAATGTAAAAGATTTTTTCCAAAAAAATATGCCGTCTGTAAGCTTAGCTAGTGCTTCAAAGATAACTATTCAATTCCTCGTGTATCACGGCGAAACCCAAGCTACCGCGACTGGGGATTTTGACGACATATCGCTGAGGTATGTAAATGAATCAACGAGAATCGAATCCGCAAAACTTCCGAGTGCACGAGTAAGTGCATCGACTATCTGGGACGGTTCAAACGCATACATATTCAGCGGGTATTATTATGATGGTACCGGTATTTTCTATGTTTTGGACCAAATCGTCAAATTCAACCCTAGCACGGGAACCGTGACCACATTGTCCGCAAAATTTCCGAGTGCGAGGTACGGCACATCAGCAATATGGGACGGCACAAACGCGTACATATTTGGTGGGTATACTAGTAGCTCTTATTTAGACCAAATCATTAAATTCAACCCGAGCACGGGAATCGCAACTACATTGGATGCAAAACTTCCGAGCGCAAGAGCGTATACATCAGCAATATGGGACGGCACAAATGCATACATATTTGGCGGGTATACTGGTAGCTCTTATTTAGATCAAATCATTAAATTCAATCCAACTACTGGCGACGTCACGATCCTATCTGCGAAACTTCCGATCGGGAGGTTGCATACCTCCGCAATGTGGGATGGTATGAATGTGTACCTATTCGGAGGGAGTGTCGGTAGTGGTAGCTTTTCAGACCAAATATTAAAATTCAATCCGAGCACAGGAACTGTAACTACGTTATCCGCAAAACTTCCGAGCACAAGGTACTATACAACAACAATATGGGATGGCACAAACGGATACATATTTGGCGGATCTGACGGCACTAACGTTTTCGATCAAATTGTGAAATTCGACCCCACGACGGGGAGTGCGACTACTCTGTCTGCGAAACTTCTAACATCTGGCGCATCAGCGGTATGGGATGGCACAAATGGATATATATTTGGCGGGGGGTCCGGTAGTAGTTATTCAGATCAAATCGTAAAATTCTACACGGGTATAGGAGCTTCAAACAAAGCAATCACTTTCGAAGTTTACAAGCCCGACCAAACCATTTTAGCAACATATACAGCTCAGAAAAATTCAACTGGTGTTGCCAAATATACATTTACACTGCCTTCTGATGCGACGATGGGCATGTATAGGGTATCAGCGTCCGGAGACGGCTTAATGGCAAGCACGAACTTTGATGTTGTTGTGCCTAAAAACCTTCCTGATGCGCCTACGATAACTACGACACCATACACTGATATTGATGGCAGTTATTCTATAAATTGGACAACATCAGCTTACGCTATTACATACATTCTTGAGGAAAACGGTGTCGTGATATATAACGGAACAAATCAGACATATTCGTTCATGGAAAAATCGGTAGGAAACTACGCATACCGGATAAGGGCGTGGAACACAAACGGTACGTCAAACCTTGGAATTTCGAATTGTAACATATCGGTAGTATCCACGAAACTTCCGAGTGCACGAGTAAGTGCATCGACTATCTGGGACGGTTCAAACGCATACATATTCAGCGGGTATTATTATGATGGTACCGGTATTTTCTATGTTTTGGACCAAATCGTCAAATTCAATCCTAGCACGGGAACCGTGACCACATTGTCCGCAAAATTTCCGAGTGCGAGGTACGGCACATCAGCAATATGGGACGGCACAAACGCGTACATATTTGGTGGGTATACTAGTAGCTCTTATTTAGACCAAATCATTAAATTCAACCCGAGCACGGGAATCGCAACTACATTGGATGCAAAACTTCCGAGCGCAAGAGCGTATACATCAGCAATATGGGACGGCACAAATGCATACATATTTGGCGGGTATACTGGTAGCTCTTATTTAGATCAAATCATTAAATTCAATCCAACTACTGGCGACGTCACGATCCTATCTGCGAAACTTCCGATCGGGAGGTTGCATACCTCCGCAATGTGGGATGGTATGAATGTGTACCTATTCGGAGGGAGTGTCGGTAGTGGTAGCTTTTCAGACCAAATATTAAAATTCAATCCGAGCACAGGAACTGTAACTACGTTATCCGCAAAACTTCCGAGCACAAGGTACTATACAACAACAATATGGGATGGCACAAACGGATACATATTTGGCGGATCTGACGGCACTAACGTTTTCGATCAAATTGTGAAATTCGACCCCACGACGGGGAGTGCGACTACTCTGTCTGCGAAACTTCTAACATCTGGCGCATCAGCGGTATGGGATGGCACAAATGGATATATATTTGGCGGGGGGTCTGGTAGCAGTTATTCAGATCAAATCGCAAAATTCACACCATCCACATCATCTGTGACCATTGTAGTGGATACCACGAAACAACCTGGAATTCCAACAATCGCCACAGCGGCCTATACGAACACAGATGACTCATACGATATAAATTGGACAACTTCGGCGTACGCTGATAGATATATTCTCGATGAAAATGGGGTGGAAGCATACAATGGAACAACCTTAACTTGTTCGTTCACGGGTAAATCAGACGGCACTTATATGTATAGAGTAAAGGCATGGAACGTTAACGGAACTTCAGATTGGAGCACATGTGTAACTGTCATAATAAATAACGCTAAACTGCCAGGAACATCGTCGATTACAACGGCGTCATATACGGACACGGACGGTTCCTATAACATCAACTGGACAACATCGATTTACGCCGCTCGCTACATACTTGAAGAGAACGGCGTGGAAGTGTACAACGGCACCAACACACTATATTCGTTTACGGACAAGGCAGACGGCGCCTATTCATATAGAATAAGGGCGTGGAATGTTAATGGAACGTCAGATTGGAGTTCGGCGTTGGCCATCACTGTTTTCGGTCCCAAACTCCCAGGAACGCCGATAATAACAACATCCCCGTACACGGACAATGTCGGCAGCTACTCTGTCAATTGGACGTTGTCGACTTATGCCAATAGATATTCACTCGAGGAGAACGGCGTAGAAATATACAACAGCACTGCCCTGAGTTATTCATTGACAGGAAAAGCGGACGGTTCATACACATATAGAGTAAAAGCGTGGAACACAAACGGAACATCGGATTACAGTTCTTCTGTAATTGTCACAGTCAGCACTGTAAAACCACCAGGAATGCCGACAATAACGACTGTTGGCTACACAGACATCGACGGCAACTACAGCATCAACTGGACAACGTCTGCTTACGCCGATAGATATATTCTTGAGGAGAACGGCATCGAGATATACAACGGCACCGCTCTTACTTATTCCTTCACCAACAAACTCAACGGGACCTACACTTACAGGGTAAAGGCATGGAACACGAACGGGGCATCGACGTGGAGTTTCGCTGTAGGTATCGTAGTAGGAGATTCTAAACTCCCAGGCACACCTCCGATTACGACAGTATCAAGTATAGATATAGATGGCAATTATGATATAAGCTGGTTATCGGTTGTATACGCCACCAACTACAGTCTAGAAGAAAATAATATAGAAATATACAATGGCACTGCTCTCGTTTATACATTCACCAGCAAACCTGATGGTGCTTACATCTACAGAGTAAAGGCGTGGAACGCTAACGGAACATCGAGTTGGAGTTCACCCATACTGATAGTAGTAGACGTTGCTAAACTCCCAGGAGCGACGGATATCACTACGCTGGCATACACGGACACAGACGGCAGTTATTCTATAAATTGGACAACATCGGCCTATACTACTAAATACGTCCTTGAAGAGAACGGCGTGGAAATATACAACGGCACCGCCCCAAGCTATTCGCCGATAGGAAAAGCTGATGATCCATACGCATATAGAGCAAAGGCATGGAACACGAACGGAACATCAAATTGGAGTTCGATTGTGACAATAACAGTTGATAACGCAAAAATGCCCGGAATTCCCATGATTACGACCACCGCACATACGGATACCGATGGGGCATACAGTATAAACTGGGGAACGTCGACTTACGCAACTAGATATGTTCTTGAAGAAAATGCTGTTGAGATATACAATGGAACCGATTTGACACAGTCGTTCACGAATAAAACAGACGGCACTTATACGTACAGAGTAAAGGCGTGGAACGCCAACGGAACATCGAGTTGGAGCTCTTCCGTAGGGATTGCAGTGGACGTCATTAAATTCCCAGAAGCGACGGATATCACTACGCTGGCATACACGGACACAGACGGCAGTTATTCTATAAATTGGACAACATCGGCTTATGCCGCTAAATACGTCCTTGAAGAAAATAGCATCGAGATATGCAACACTACCGCTCTTACATATTCACCCACGGGCAAATTAGACGGCTCCTACACGTATAGGGTAAAGGTGTGGAATGCCAATGGAACATCGAATTGGAGCGCAACTTTGACAATTGTTGTGGACAACACTAAGTTACCGTGCGTACCTGCCATAACGACAACAGCGCCTTATCCATACAGCGGCAGCAGTTATTCTATCGCTTGGACAGCTTCGGCTTCCGCCACAAAATACATTCTGGAGGAGAACGGTGCCGAGACATATAATGGCACAAACCTTGTTTGCTCGTTCACGGACAAATTGGACGGCACATATAATTATACGGTAAGGGCGTGGAACGCAAACGGCACATCAAACCGAAGTTCGCCGATGCTGGTTATTAGGGTATTCGGGCCAAAAATACCGTCCGTACCGATAATCACTACATTGTCATATACCGACATAGACGGATTATACAGTATAAACTGGACAACCTCGTCTTACGCCGCCAAGTATCTATTGGAGGAAAATGGCGTTGATGTGTACAACGGTACCATCCTTGCTTATTCATTCGCAAACAAGGCAGATGGTAATTATTACTATAGAATCAAAGCGTGGAATGGCAATGGGGCTTCAAATTGGAGCGCCTCTGTCATTGTCACGGTCACGAATGTTCCAGATTTAGCGGTTTTGGGAATTTTCCTCTCGCCTATAGCGATAACAAACGGAGATACAGTAACGATTACTGTACCTATCAAAAATCTCGGTACGGCTCAAGCCTATTCTGCGAATGTAGTTGTCAGGGCAATCGAACAGCAGTCCAATACAACTCAGGATTTATACACCGACATAAAGATTCTCGACGTCGCCCCATTCTCATCGACAGTTGTCTCTACACAATGGTCCGCGAAGACTGGAAATTACACCATTACGGCATACATCGGGAATACAACACCAGCGGAAGTAACTCTGCAGAACAACCAGATGGATGCGATAGCTGTTGTGTCGACTCCGCAGACTATAGTTGGAACAATATTCGGCGAGGTGAGAGACTCTAGAAATGCCGCTCTGGACAACGCGACCATATATATCGGTTCAAAACAATCAAAAACAAACCAAAGCGGAGGGTTCGTTCTCAGCAATGTCCCGGTGGGCTTACAAATAATTACGGCATCAAAAACTGGATACAAGACAATAGAATTATACAGGAACGTCACGGAATCTTTGCAACAGATAAGTATCGTGTTGCCTGCAACGGATGAGGACGATACAGGGCTGCCGTACATAACTATCTCTAGAATAACGAACAACACTATTGTTACGAATAAAACAGTAAACGTCTCGGGCACAGTATATGATAAGTATGGCATAAAAAAGGTGCAGATAAGTACGGACGGCACGTCGTGGCTTTCTGTTAACGGAATTGAGGATTGGTATGCCTTTGTTACAGTAGAGAGCGGTTTAAACACAGTATACATAAAAGTGACAGATGCATCGAACAATACAAACATTACATCTGTCAGAATCATTGTACAAGATGTCATACCATCCGTAGATACAAATGGAATAGGAAGAGAATTATCACAAGATATCCCGTTCAAGTTTAATGCGACTGACAGCGAGCAAACTATTGTGATAATGGCCCCGGAAGATAACGGCACAGATATTGCTGTCGGAGGCGTTTCTGTTCCGTATGGTGTTGGCGATACAAAGAGATACGATACAAACGGAAACGGACAGGACGACTTGTCCATAACCTTAATTCTTACAAACAAAACTGCGGGTACTGCGATTGTTTCCATAAAGTCGCTGGATGAAGATTTTGAGAAGCCTGGAGTTATAATTACATCACATAAGGATAAGGATCAGGTAAACACTGCCAAGATAAGGCTGGAAGGCGTGGCGAGCGATAACAAAGGCGTAGCAAAAGTAGAAATAAGCACAGACAACAAAACATGGGTACTTGCAAACGGCACTGTTTCGTGGAACGCAGAAGTGAATTTGAGCAAGGGAAAGAACACTATATATGTGAAGGCAACGGATTTGTTTGGCAACACAGAAACATTCTCCATGGAAATAACGATGGACGAGGAGAAGAAAAAGGAAAGCAGGGGATTCATACCCGCTGCGGGCAGCCCCGTAATTATCGCGACAGTAGGACTATTGGCTGTTGCCGCTGCCTTCTTTCGCCGCCGCAATAATAAGCGAACCTTGTAAAATCGCACTCATCAATCTCCTCATCCCGATTTTACTTCCGCTATATGCCAGATTGAGAAAGGAAAACGTCCTTAACAACTTTACAAGAGGCAGGACATATCAGTGCATACTAGAAAATCCCGGCATAGATTTTAATACGATCAAGAATAAGATCGGATTGAGAAACGGAACACTTGTGTATCACCTAGACTTGATGGAGAGGGAAAAATACATTATTTCTCGCCACGATGGCCGCCACAAGTACTACCACATACACCCCGAACACCTAAACGTTCCTTTCAGCAAAGTTAAAGATGCATTGGATAGTGCTGTGCCTGAAATAGAGAGAAAAATTATCGCTGTAATCGAACAGATGCCGGGCATATCGCAAAAAGAAATCTCCATAAAAATCGGTGCAAACAAGCGGGTGGTAAATTATCACATTAACATACTCAAAGCGTCCGACGTTATAATAATAGAGAAAAGATTGGGGAGATCTAAAATCTACTTATCGAAAAAATATGGGCAGGCACCGAGGGAGTTATGAAAAGTCTCAGGGGTTATGTTTTTATATTTACCATTCATATGTATTTCCCATGATTATCGCACAACTAAGCGTGGTTCCGATAGGCGAGGGCACAAGCGTAAGCAAATATGTGCAGATAGCGGTAAGGACATTGAGGGATTCCGGGGTTCGTTTCGAGGTAGGCGCTATGTCTACTGCCCTGCAGGTAGATAATATCGACACACTTTTTGACGTTGTAAAACGCGTCCACGAGTCGATAATAAGAGCGGGGGCAAAACGTGTTGTCCTGGATTTGAAGGTCGACGACAGGCGAGACAAGGATGCCACCATAGAATCCAAGATAGACGCGGCAACGTCGATATACCACAGAGTGAAACAGAAGGAAAAGAGCCCGACCTACATTACGCAAGAATAAAATCCCTGCACGACATTCCTTATTGTTGCATGATAGAGAAAGAGTGGGCGCGGGAGCTAAGAAAAGGCAGCATCCAGTTGTGCATCTTGACGCTTTTAAATAAACAGCGAAAGTATGGTTTTCAGATAAGCAGGGAATTAAAGGAACTGTCAAACGATTATTTTGACATAAAGGAAGGCACCCTGTACCCCGCATTGCACATATTGGAGAAAAGGGGATATCTAAAAAGCGAGTGGGTGGACGAGGGTACGGGAACCCCCAAGAAATATTACAGTTTAACTGATGATGGTCGTGCATACCTGCGAGAAGTCAAAAAAGAGTGGTATGAATTGAACAGAAATGTGAGAAATGTGTTGGAGGCTGAAAAATGACTAGCGGCGAGAGGGAGATCAACGAGTACATGGCAAAGGTCAGGTTTCATTTACTCGGTTTATCGGAGAAGGATAAAGAGAACATATTAAAGGAATTAAAAGATCACATATCCGAATCTTCAAAAAAGGGCAATGAAATTGACGATGTTAAAGTAAAAAAGAAGATTGCAGAATTGGGTTCACCCAGGAAAATGGCCATAAAATATAAGGATGCGTACGACTACAGCCCGGCCTTTAAACTCCTTTTCATTGTGATTGGCGGTTTTCTGTCAACATTTACAATTCCGCTTTCCGCATACGGCTATTTTTCCGCGGTTGTTTTGTCTGTAACATTTCTCTACGTTACATACATCAGCCTGAGAACGAACAAAAGATTCGGAAGCGTATTGGGCACGGTGTGCGGCATTGAGCGCCTTGTCGTTTTAGGCATGTTTCTTGCCGCATCTAAGGGGTACAGCATTGGAGATTCGTATGGGATCGTATCGCTCGCACTCGTTTCCTTGATAATACCGATGGTCGGGTTCCTACCAGCATATTATAAAGAATCGTACAATGAACGTATCGGGGAAGAGTGATCCCCCTGCAGGAATGGTCAGATGTCGTAGCAAGTTTTAAAAAGCAGGAATAGGATTATGTCCCGTTGTGAAGGTTGTTTGTTATGCTTGAATTAGATGACTTTAAGCGACAATACGAGATGGAGAGGGAAAGGCTCGCCAAACTTTGGGACGCTTATGAGATTCAGGAAAGAGAGCTCCAGCAAGACAAAGAGAAGATAACAAAAATAAATGAAATTGCTGCAGACAAGGATAGGATAATTATCAGTTTGAAGCATGTTTTAGAGACGCGGGATGCGGAACTCAGAAATGCACAGGTAGAATTGAACAAACTCAAGAGAGAGCGGGAAGAATATCAACCAAAGGCGGAAGAATTGCAGCGATTATACCGTGAAGAGAAGGACAAACTTTCCAAATTATTCATTTTAGCTCAAGAGTTGGATACGAATCTTAGTGCGGCAAAGCAGGATATTTTGGTAAGGGACGAGTGGTTCAAAACACACGTGGAAGCGTTTCGAGGGGCGCAGAGGGTAGTAGAATCATACGACAGGATGATGAGGGAATCCCGTGAAAGGAGGGAAGCTCGCCCGCTGATTAGGGAAGATATTAAAAGAATTGTGGAAACAAAAACAAAACCGATAGATACTGTTATTGAGACAAAAGGAACAATCCCGAAATCGGAAGTCGCAACACAGATAACATCAAGTGAACCGATGACCAGGGAGTCGTTTATTGATTTGTTAACGACGGTGCCGAGCCTCGGACGCTCCAAGGCAGAGGCGATATACAATGCAGGTTACACTGGTTTAGCAAAGATACGCCAGGCTACACCGAAAGAGCTAAGCGAAGCCAAAGGCGTAAGCATAGATCTGGCAAGAAAAATTAAAAGACAGTTCAGATAAGAAGAACGCGCACAGTGCTTTTGGAAAACAATGCTGTTGTAAGCGTGAAGATATTATTTATATCTGTTTGTCGTAATAATTTTTACAATCGTAAGGATTAATTTACAAGAACGCATTGTAGCCGCTGTAACTAGGAATGGGTGTCAGATTGAAAATAGAAATATTGGGCTCTGGTTGTGCAAAGTGCAAGAGACTGGAAATGAATGTAGAACAGGCGCTCAAGGATCTGGGCGCATATGCAGAAGTAATACAGATAAAAGATATTCAAAAGATAATGAGCTGCGGCGTGATGATGACGCCTGCATTACTTATTGATGGTGAAATAAAGGTAGAGGGCACAATATCCAGCGTAGATGAGATAAAAGAACTGATTATAGAATCAATTAAAGAGGCGGACACGGCAGATATTGACGATGAGTAGGAGTTGAGCTGAACGACTTAGCCAGGCTAGAATTTAAATTAGGGCAATAGATAGTTTTTTATTAAGGTCTTCTTTACCCTATCTTGTATAATAATTCTATTAAGAGTGATAGTATGAAATCGGCTACATCAAAAAATAAAAAATCCAGCAAGTCACCAAAACAAACGAAGAAAGTTACAAAGGTGGTTACCAAAGAAGAACTGATCGCCAAGGCCAAGAAGCCGGGCGAGGACGCCATGAAACTTCATCCATTCTATAAAGGGAAAATAGAGATTGCCCCGAAATGCATCATAAGGAACGTCGATGATTTTGCAATCTGGTATACTCCAGGCGTTGCCCAGCCTTGCTTGGACATTAATAAGAATCCAGAAAAAGTCTTCGAACATACAAATATCGGCAACCTTATCGCAGTGGTTTCAGACGGAACAAGGGTATTGGGTCTTGGAGACATAGGGCCAGCTGCTGCACTGCCTGTGATGGAGGGTAAAGCACTTTTGTTCAAATATCTGGGGGGCGTAGATGCTTTTCCGTTGTGCATAGGAACAAAGGATCCCGACAAGCTGATAGAGTTCTGCAAGATGCTGGAGCCTTCGGTCGGCGGCATAAATCTGGAAGATATCTCCCAGCCAAAGTGCTTCTATATTTTGGAAAGATTGAGAAAAGAGATGAACATACCTGTCTGGCATGACGACCAGCAAGGCACTGCAGCGGTTACGCTGGCAGGATTAATAAATGCCCTGAAATTGACAGGCAGGAAGATTAACGAAACAGCGGTTACCATGATAGGAGTCGGTGCAGCAAACGTATGCATTTCAAAAGTGATTATCGCCGCAGGTGTGGACCCCAAAAAAATGATGATGGTCGATTCAAAAGGCATACTTGGCCGGCACAGGAATGATCTTAAGGAAGAATTCAAAGAGAAACGTGAACTCTGTCAGATAACCAATGCTGAAGGCAGGACGGGTGGAATACCAGAAGCCCTCAAAGGGGCGGATGTGTGCATTTCCCTTTCGAAACCCGGACCGGACACAATCAAGAAAGAGTGGATCGCAGGTATGAACAAAGACGCGATAGTTTTCGTCTGTGCAAATCCAATTCCGGAAATATGGCCGTGGGAGGCGAAGGAGGCGGGGGCAAAAATTGTTGCAACTGGCAGATCAGATTTCCCCAACCAGGTGAACAACTCCCTCGGATTTCCAGGAATATTTAGAGGGACGCTGGATGTGAGGGCAAGGACAATCACGGATGAGATGTGTATCGCCGCTGCATACGAACTGGCAAAGTGCGCGGAAGATACGGGAATACATGAGGACTATCTCATTCCTACAATGGACGAGTGGGAAGTGTATCCCAGAGTGGCAACTGCAGTAGCGATGAAGGCGATCGAGCAGGGCGTCGCGCGCATCAAAATGAGCAGAAAGGAGATTTACGAAACTGCTGAAAAGATCATTAAACACGCAAGAAAGGAAGCCCAACTATTGATGAAAAGCGGCATGATAAAGAAACCGCCGAAGACATAGTTTCATTTAGCTTATATTTTAGGAGGTTGCTTTGGCCCTTTATACACGTTGAGCACCACAAAGATTATATTCTATAGCGACTATAGTATCTATAGTGATATATTATGGCAACCACTACAATTCAGGTCCGCACCGATGTTTGTGAAATGCTGAAAGCCCTCGGGCGAAAAGATGAAACCTACAACGACATCATAGTCAAATTGATGAAGAGAGCAGAATATGTGGATTTTATGAAGGAATGCTATGAGATACTAGACAACGAGAAGAACTGGGTGCGGCTGGATCTATGAATTTTGTAGTAGGTGTACGATGAAGAAAGAGATTCTGTTGTCCAGCAGGGCACAGAAGGATTTTGAGAAGCTGCACACCATCGTAAAAGAACGCATTAGGACTGCACTGTTCGCGCTGGCGGCAGGCGCGGAACACTCCGATATCAAAAAACTGAAGGGTGTGAGCGGTCGTGAAGATTTATACAGGCTCCGCGTGGGCGAATATCGTATTATATATTATTCAGAAAGTGACAGCATCAAGATCATACGCATCGAGCACCGCAGTAAGGCGTACGAGTGGCTGGAGTAAGTGTGTCAGATGCACATGGGTATAGTAAGGAAGCCGCCGAAGAATATGTAGTTTTTGAACAACGCCGAAAAATCCTTTAAGATAAGGCCCATTCGTTATTGCAGATATTAAAGGTATCAAACATGCGCGTCGCAGTGTATTATAACAATCACGATGTCCGATTAGAGGAAAGACCAGTTCCTAAGATAGGCCCCGACGAATTATTGGTTAAGGTAATCGCAAGCGGTATCTGCGGCAGCGACGTCATGGAATGGTACCGCATCAAGAAGGCGCCGCTTGTCTTGGGGCATGAGATTACCGGAGAGATAGTTGAAGCCGGCAAAAGCGTTAAAAAATACAAAAAAGGAGACAGGGTATTTGTATCTCATCATGTTCCATGCGAAACCTGCAGATATTGTAAGCGCGGCCACGAATCTGTGTGCGACACGCTCCGCAAGACGAATTTTGATCCAGGCGGGTTTGCAGAATACATAAGGGTACCCGCGATAAATTTGAAAAACGGCGTATATGTCCTGCCAAAAGAAATATCGTTCGAAGAAGGCGTATTTATCGAACCGCTTGGATGTGTCGTGAGGGGGCAGCGTTTTGCTCATCTCCAAAAAGGCGACAGTGTTCTTGTGCTCGGAAGCGGCATGACTGGAATACTTCACATCGCATTGGCAAAGGCAAGAGGCGCAAGCCGCATTATTGCAACAGACATAAACGATTACCGCTTAAAATCCGCAAAGCAGTTCGGGGCGGATATTGTGATGCACTCTAACGAGCTCACGCCCGATACGTTGAGGGAACTAAACGACGGCAGGTTAGCGGATGTTGTAATAGTTTGCACAGGCAATGCAGCTGCAATAAGCCAGGCGATGCATTGCGTAGAGCAGGGCGGCAATATATTGTTCTTCGCACCGCCGATGCCCGGGGTTGAAATTCCTATGCCGCTTGGCAATTTGTGGAAGGACGAGATAAATATGGCGACATCCTATGCCGCGAGTCCGCGCGACATAAAAGAGACGATAGAATTGATAAGAACAAAAGCGGTGGATGTGCGAAATATGGTCACACACCGACTGCCATTGGCCGAGACTGGTCGCGGGTTTCAATTGATTGCCAGTGCCCAAGATTCCATGAAAGTAATCATCGAGCCGCAGAGATAATTCAAACGGTGAATTGTTTGCCCATAGAATACGTTAAAGATTTTTTCAAACTGAACAAAATATGCAGGGAGATAGTTCTTTTAATCGCAGTATCCGCTTCCTTGGCAGGCATAGCATATTATTATCAAGCATATTGCATGACTGATTTATCCTCAATTCAATTTGATGCATTACGTGCTGCTAGAATGATAGCAGTTTACATCCTGCTGCCTTTTGGCTGGGCGCTGTATATTAAAAAAGAGAAACTTGCGGATCTGGGAATTACCAGAAAGAACATATCAAAATCGATTATTCTTGGCACTGGCGTATATTCGATAGCGCTCGTTGTGTTTATACTTTCAGTAGGGAAGCCAGCTTTTGACGATTCTTTTGTTTCAGGGTATATGCAAAAAAACATTATCGACCTCGTTATCCTTGGGATACTGGTTTCCATCATGGCGATGGTCACGGATTTGTGGACACGCGGATTCGTGCTCATGCTCTTATCAAAGCACAAATCACCGTTTTTCGGGATATTCGCTCAAAATGTTACATGGTTTGTAGTGCACATATATGAGATCAATGCGCTCAGGGAGGCGATCACATTGCCGGGCGCAATAGCATTAACGCTGACCCTCGGAATTTTGGGCGATGTTGCAGCCCTCAAAACAAAAAATATAGTCGGGTTGGGATTCGGGCATATCGTTCTAAATATCGGGTTCATTACGTATATCAGGCTGTTTCTGTAGCACGGAAACGAGGCATTTTACAGCATTTTTACCATAATGCCAAAAGTATACCGGGCCTAGGATTATGCACAACAGTATCAATGCAAAGAGCGCCAGAACGGAAGCGGCATTCAGTCCAAGCGCCAAGGCATAGAGTGAAGAGAAGTTTGCAGGTACATTGCCCATGTACCTGAGCAATATCATCGGCAGCGCTGATGAATAGTCAACGGCAAAGTGAAGCAGAATAGAGGTATGAAGCCCTTTTTTAAGAAACAGGTAACCAAATGCTATGCCAATTATGAACGCTTCCGGAAATTTGTACCAGTCCCAGCCGTACAGGACATGTGCGGCGCCGAAAATGGTGGACGAGAGTATTATTAAAAATATGGATAATCTGTCTATTTCAAAACCGCCGCCTAAAAGATATTTGCGAATCTTATATTTGTTTTGCCTGACGGCTAGGTGAACGACGAGTAGCGGTATGCCTATCAGAATTACTCTTGATATGATTTCTTCGTAGACTGAGGCATTCATCATACCAAAAAGAAATTCCCAGAGTGTAAATGTTTTAAAATCGGGAGACACTATTTGAGTTCCAAAAGATTGCAGAAGGTAAAGATATGCTATTGAAAATGAGATTGTTGCAATAAAAAGCTGCGATACCAGTATGTAGCTGTTTTTAGACTCTATCGGAAACCTTTTTCCCTCCCCCAACACCGCAATAACGATGCGGGCGAATTCTTTGAACTCGTTTTTAAACACCCACGATAATGACAATACAATGATCATTACAATTCCGGAAAAATACAGGTAGAATGGAAAACCACTGATGTCTATTATCGGCACCACAACCGGCGTAATAATGTAAAGAGTGTAGAATACGCCCTCAAGATTCATCGCGACTATCGGTATCGAGATTATCAGCGCAGGCAGGTGGCTTGTAATCAACCATGCCAGAAACAGAACCACTGCCAAGCATGCCGCGACGCTGACGAATCTCCGAAGTCCGGTCTCTCGTGCATCTGGTTGTGTGATGGGCGGCGTTTGGAACGGCGGGGATGTAAACATGGATTTAAAAGAGATGTTTTGTTGCTATTTAGAATTTTTTAACAAAAATAACGTTCGAGTTCGTTTTTCAACAGTCTTTAAATAGTATAATAATAATGTTATATTGAGGTGATACAAAATGCCATCCTGCGGTTGTGGTTGTGTAGACAAATCCAAGGAAGCCAAAAAGAAGAAGATCTACTACAAGGGAAAGGAAGTAAAAGCGCAGAAGAAATAAACGCATCGCTTTCATTTTTTTGATTTTCTTTATATTAATATTTTTATTTAGCAAATATTCGAAGACATAGCTTCTCCAAAATCGAGTTTTAATAGGATTTATAATAAAATATCTTATTCGGCGAGTGCAAGTTCCCTGGTTGCTGTGCAGGCGATAAAAATAGGAGAGAATACCTTTATGTATTTTATAATAAATGGCGGTGCGATACGTTCGGTATTTGAAACAGAAAACGGAGATGGATAATATGACGGAAAATATGATAGAGAGTATGGGTAAAAAAACTACAGATATACTCAAATCCAGATTGAGTGTAGAAAATTATAACAAGCTCGTTAAGATAAAAAACCCACAACTTCACGAGTTTATTGCCAGATATATAGAGCTTTGCAATCCAAAAGAGGTGTTCGTTTGCAACGACTCCTTGGGGGATATCCAGTACATAAGACAAGAAGCGATAAGAAAAGGGGAAGAGAAAAAACTCGCTATTGAGGGGCACACAATACATTTTGATAACTATTTCGATCAAGGACGGGATAAAGAACACACTGGCATTCTAGTCCCAAAAGGCGTAGACCTCGGATCCCTCATAGGCACGCGGGGCAGGGACGAAGGCATCGCAGAAATTCACGAGATTTTGAAAGACACAATGAAAGGACAGACATTGTACGTATGCTTCTTCTGCCTGGGGCCGACAAACTCCGAGTTTTCTATACCATGCGTCCAGCTTACTGATTCAATTTACGTTGCACACAGCGAGAATCTCCTCTACAGGGAAGGATATGCCGAGTTTGCAAGACAGGGCGCCAAGGCGAAATTCTTTAAGTTTGTTCATTCCCAGGGGGAAGTTGACGAGAGGAAAGTATGCAAGAATCTCGACAAGCGCAGGGTTTACATCGATATTTTGGACGACACGGTATACAGCACGAACACTCAGTACGGCGGCAACACCATAGGGCTCAAAAAATTGGCAATGCGCCTGGCGATAAACAGAAGTTCGAAAGAAGGCTGGCTGACCGAGCACATGCTCGTAATGGGAGTTCACGGCCCGAACGGCAGGATAACTTATTTTACGGGAGCATTCCCCTCGCTCTGCGGAAAAACATCTACCGCAATGTTGGAGGGAGAAAGCATAGTTGGCGACGACATTGCATATCTGAGAAAGAAGGGCGGAGAGGTACGGGCAGTTAATGTGGAGAGAGGAATATTCGGGATAATACAAGGAATAAATTCCAAGGACGACACGATACAATGGAAGGCGCTTCACAGCCCCGGCGAAGTAATCTTCTCAAACATTCTAGTCACTGAGAACGGAAGCGTCCACTGGATAGGAAGAGACGGCGAAATCCCTGCCAAAGGGCTCAACCACTCGGGCGAATGGCACCTCGGAAAAAAGGATGCCAAAGGCAAGGAAATCCCCTGTTCGCACCCAAATGCCAGATTTACGCTTGACATAAAACTTTTAGAGAACATGGACTCAAAATTAAACGACCCCAAGGGCGTTGTTGTCGGCGGGATAGTTTACGGTGGCAGGGACTCGGACACATCTGTTCCTGTCGAAGAATCTTTTGATTGGGTGCATGGCATAATAATGAAGGGCGCGTCGCTTGAATCCGAGACTACGGCCGCTACGCTCGGAAAAGAAGGTGTGCGAGAAATGAATCCAATGTCAAACCTGGATTTTCTTTCTATACCGGTTGGCAAGTATGTAGAAAACAACATAGAATTCGGCAAAGGGCTGAAAACCATCCCCCCAATTTTCTCAGTGAACTATTTCCTGAGAAGCAAGCAGGGAAAATTCTTGAACGGAAAGAACGACAAGATGGTCTGGTATAAGTGGATGGAACTGCGCATGCATAAAGACGTTGAGGCGATAGAAACGCCCACGGGGAGAATACCGAAATATAACGACCTCAAGCGGCTGTTCAAGGAAGTGCTCGACAAGGACTATTCCGAGCAGGATTACCAGGAACAGTTCACGACAAGGATCCCGGAAAATCTGGCAAAGATAGAAAGAATAAAAAAGATATATGAAACACAGGTGCGCGATACTCCGGAAATATTGTTCGGGGTGTTGGAAGAGCAGAGACAGAGATTGAATAGGGCGAGGGGAAAATACGGAGACTATATTACACCAGATAGGTTGGATATCGTTATATCGTAACTCAGGATATCGCTCCTATCTCAATCCGTTTTAACCGAAAATGACGCAAGTTCTTCTTTAACTTGATCCGCCCTCTTAAACAAAATCGTATTAATCCCTACTTTTTTTGCACCGGTTATATATACCTCTCTATCATCTATAAACACCGTTTCTCTCGGCCGCAAGCCGATCCTTTTCAGCATCAGTTCATAAATTCTTTTTTCCGGTTTCATAGTCCCTTCCGCGCAGGAAAACACAAGGGCGTCGAACATGTCGTATCCCTGCTCGTGAAAATATTCCATGGCAGGGGCCTCTGTATTTGACAGAAATCCGGTTTTATACCCTTTTTTGCGCAGTGAAGACACCATGGAGAACACTTCCTTCTTCGGCGAATATGCCTTTCTGAATGCATCACCCCATAACGAGCGCGCGACTGGTTTTTGAACGTTTAGCTCGGAGCAAACACCCTCCCAAAAAGCACCTTCGGAGATTTCTCCTTTCATAAACGGTTCCTCGAAATTTCTAACCGCGTTCCAGAACTCTGTTCCTGACGTGCCCAGCGTTTTAGCGCAATATGTAATAATTCCAGGAACTGGGTTGTCTATCAGCACGCCGCCCCAGTCGAAAATAACCGCCTTGATCATCACGCTTCGATAAAACGTATTTATTATATAAATGTACTATGTGAATCGAAGTGTCTTTACAACCTCGAAACATAAAAATAGTATATTTGTATTGTTGCACTGCTATGGAAAACGACCGTAACCTAAAAAATTCATCGCAGAGCGATTTAGATTCAGACGCCCCGTTAATCAAAACCGCAAAATACATCATAAGCAAACTGAGTTCTATAGATAACGATGGTATCATAAAACACATTATAGAAAGCGGTGTAGATCTAAGTACAAGGAACGCAGTCAAACTGTGGCTTTCGAAGACCAGAAATGATACAAATATGGCGGACAAATTATTCATGCTCATAAAAAACGATTTAAACAGAAACGGTTTTTTAAAAACCCCATATTCTGAAAGGGCACTGTTTCTCCCCCAATGTTTAAGAAATGCAGACAGATGCACCGCAAAGATGGACGGTGTCGGCTATGTCTGCAAACACTGCGGCGCATGCCCTATCTCGAATGTTAAGCGGTTTGCGGAAGAGCTTGGCTATAGCGTATTTGTGGTGCCCGGCGGCAGTATGGTATTCAAAATAATAACGGCTACCAAGCCAAAGGCTGTGGTCGGCGTAGCATGTGATTTCGAGCTCGGGGAAGCATGTGAGAAACTCACGTCATTAAACATTTTTTATCAGGGAGTTCCGCTTCTGAAAGACGGTTGTAAGAATACCGTTGTCGATGTGGAAAAACTTTTGGAGATATTGAAAAACAAGGTGTGAGTGATCAACTTTATCGCGTTGTCGTTTACCCGTGCCGAAATCTCCATCCAGATCTCAACTTTAAAAAATCCACGATGATATATGAATTTTCCAAACACAAAAATTGAATTTCCCCGCATCAGTATGGGCGCCCTTTATAGCTATCAATGCAAAAACTTCATATCGAATAAGTGTATTTGCGTTTACGGTGATCAATTGCTTACAGACGATTCAGTTACAGAATTCTCGAACAAAGTGGCTTCTAAATTGCCCGCGCCAGGCGGGGGAAGTGTTGCGGCATTGTCCGGAGCGCTCTCAGCGTCCCTTATCTCCAAGGTATGCAGTCTGACAATCGGCAAAAAGAAATACGCTGATGTATCCGCCGAAATGGAAAAGATTGTATCGCAGATTGGAAACACGAAAGAAACCCTGCTCAAATTGGTGAATGAAGACGCGGAATCATTCAATGAAGTTATCGCAGCGTATAAGATGCCTGCAAACTCAGACGAGGAAGTTAGCAAGAAACACATAGCTACTCAAAACGCCCTGGAACGTGCGGCGAACGTCCCTTTAAAAGTCGCCAGAGAAAGCTTAAATGTACTGTCTACTGGAGTGGTCGTCGCTGAAAAGGGTTACTTTAATGCGATAACAGATGTCGCAGTCGGCCTCTTGCTAGGAGTTGCTGCACTGCGGGGCGCAGCTTTGAACGTGAGAATAAACCTGATAGAGCTCATGGATAAACAATTTGTCAGCATTGTTGAAAAAGAGCTCAGGGAAATAGAATCAAAGGCAGTGGAGTTTTGCGGCGAAGGCATGAATATAGTCGCAAGAAGGCTCAGGGATAAAGGTTAGAAATCCACAATTATCTGTACTGCGCCACCCAAACAATCGCCACGATTATTGCGGCGTTTATAATCCTCCCAAAATATACGCTTGCGCGCCCGCGGTTGCGCCCGCCACCACCAGCATCCAAATTTAAATCATCAACTTTAAATACTATCCAGTGCGTATATGTTTCAAGTGAAATTATGGGCGTCGTACACGCAAAACTCATCGTTTCAGGCGCGGTTCAAAAGGCAGGTTACAGAGACGTAGTAGGGGAAGCCGCATTCAACTTCAAACTAAAGGGGTATGTTAAGAACCAAAAGAACGGCACAGTCGAAATCGTGTGTGAAGGCGAAAAGAGCGCTATCGAGAAGTTCGCGCAGAAGATAAATTTCCAGAAATATCCAATCATCGTTGATAATGTCAAAGTCGAGTTTTCAAAAGCTACAGGCAAGTTCAAGTCGTTCGATATAGAGCGCGAGAAGGACGTCACCGCCGCCACATTTGAGCGGATGGATGTGGCCGCGAGGTATATGCGCGAGATGAACGATAATCTGGGGAACAAGATGGACGGCCTCGGTAACAACCTAGGTAACAAGATAGATTCGCTCGGGTCGAATCTCGGTAAAGACATAAGAGGCATTGGCGATAAAGTAGACAACATGGCCGACAGAATGGACGCAAACTTCGAGCAGATCCGACACCAGATGACGACGAGATCTTCGGAGTAATGATTGAACTGCTCGACCTTGCTAACACGATAGCAGATTGGAGAAAAGATGTACAGGATGTTTATGTAGACGGCACTGCATTGAACGCTGAGGATTTCAAGAAGGTGTATGTATGGGGTGTGGGAACAACTAGAATAAAAGAGGATGAAAATCCTGACATAATCACAAGTAAGAAAGTCCCTGATCAGTATTCTGTTTCGGTAGGTTATACTGGAGACAACGTTTATTCAAAGACAGAAAGTGATTCCAACTGGTGGCCATCCCATGATGCAAGCGGGTTAGAAACCGCACTTCCGTGGATGTACTATGAAGAGAAAGAAACCGGTTACGAGGCATGGTGGTGGAAAGAAACAGAGCAGACAACACAGTCACCAACAAGAGGATGGGAATGGGCGCCGTTGGGATATGGAGGGTAGGTGATACATATGAGAGGAATCCTTATTGTAATTTCTATATTGTTTTCGGGCATTATCTTTGCTGGTTGTATAGGTGAATACAAAATCCCAGTTCGAAAATACAGTACAGTAAGCGTTTATTTCGTCATCGATTCTACAGAAGTAGAAAGAATAAACACGAGTGAAATACAGCCCCCGCTAGAGGCTATTGGATTTAGCCTGACTTGCGGAGAGAGGGGATTTACTTTAAGAAATTGGTCGGGAGATTTATACCCTGACGGTAGCCCAAGGGCAGAACTAGAGATTGTAATTTCACCCACCACGAACATCAGCAATGCTTCCGTAGATGTTTGGTATATGCCATCGTATTTATCTAATTCGTCTGTTTCTCGTAATGATGCAAACGAAAAAGATAACATTAGTGCCTATATCAAAACGCGCACAAACGAAGTTGCGGTTATATGTAATATAACTCTTGATTGGAATAAAGCGAGATGGTTATGGCAGTATAAGGACTGAATGAAAAATGCAAGCATACGAAGGCGATGTAACCATCAGCCCGGGAGTAACGCACAGAATGTTAGGAATCCAATACTGGTTCTACTATCCGTATCACGACTGCCCAACCGGAGTCGCACATCAGCATGATTGGTGGTACTTCTGGATTGTGTATGATGAAGTAGCGCACAACCCGTACGAAGTTATATACGATTTCCACCACAACGTAAGGGTTATCAAATGGACAGATCCGTATTTACGTGTACAGAAAGAATACCCCCAAGAATTCTTCCATACACGAGTATACGTAGATGCCGGAGGGCATAGGTCACTGTACGCAAAGGGTGCAGACGTTCTTGGTTGGGTTACTGCTCTAGAGTATTGGAACGATCGTGATGTTGCTAGTGGAATACTTCAGGCAGATCCGACACCAGATGACGACGAGATCTTCGGAGTAATGATTGTGTAGGGTAGCAACACATCAGCCCTATTCCCCTGCATTTTAGGCACGTTTTTCAGTTCCTACCCCCCAAAATCGTGCCAAATCAAATCTAGGCGCGCCCCGCTCCGCCGCCACAGAGACTTGGGTAATCACAGACCTTTTTCCCAACCGCGAAAGTGCTGGCATACAGCATGCGGATTATCGGTACTCTTTAACCCAACTTTGACACTTCGTCGTGTTAATTTTCGCAAAAACATCGAAAAAAAGAGTTTGACAGATCATTTCAGGCATTGATTTTTAGGCTCTGAGTACCACGAAAGTGAGGTGAAAACCGGTAAAATGTGACCTATCGCCCCATTTCTTTCAGAAATCTGTCAAAAACTGTCAAATTCTCTGTAAAAATTTTAGTGAAAAACGTGTGCTAGCTCGTACTCTGGCACGATACTGCGTCATCTGTCAAATTCACTTTGGTAAAAACCGCTAAAAATTACGGTAAAATACTGAAAAAACCTAGAAACTGTCAAAGTTAGGCTTTAATGCCGCGCCCGTTATGCGCGTGGTGCAGATGTATTGCAACCTTATTCGGGGCGTATGTCTTGCTACCATGCCGCGTCCAGCATTTATATATTATTTTTTATACGACTGGCCGAGCATCTCACCGCCTCCAAAAATTATAATTATGGAAAGGTGCATAGAGGCGGGAATTGGTGTTATAAGGAGGTTATATGTATGGTTTCCAAAAAGAAAGTAATAATAATGGGCGCAGCAGGAAGGGATTTTCACAATTTCAACATGTATTTTAGGGGAAACAGCTATTATGACGTCGTCGCATTTACCGCGACTCAGATACCGAACATTACGGGAAGGAAGTATCCTGCCCAATTGGCGGGCGCATTGTATCCGAACGGCATACCGATATATCCGGAAAGTGATTTGCCGAATTTGATAAAAAAGCATGATGTGGATCAAGTGGTTTTTGCATACAGCGACATTTCCCACGAAACCCTCATGCACAAGGCATCGCTCGTACTTGCCAGCGGTGCAGATTTCAGGTTGATGGGTCCAAAATCTACAATGATAAAATCCACAAAGCCCGTTATTTCTATATGCGCTATCCGTACTGGTGCCGGTAAGAGCCAGACTACAAGAAGAATCTGCGACATATTACGGCACAGTGGAAAAAAGGTTGCCGCAATACGGCACCCGATGCCGTACGGAGACCTTGTGAAACAGGAAGTACAGAGATTTGCCACGCTTGCCGACCTGGATAAGCACGACTGCACGATTGAGGAAAGGGAAGAATACGAGCCACACATAACCATGGGCGTCGTTGTCTATGCCGGTGTTGATTATGAAAAGATACTCAGAGCCGCTGAAAAGGAGGCGGACGTTATACTCTGGGACGGAGGCAATAACGACATATCTTTCTATAAATCGGAAGTTAACATAGTAGTAACCGACCCACACCGCCCGGGGCACGAGATATCATACTATCCGGGAGAAGTGAACCTGAGGATGGCGGACATCATAATCATCAACAAGGTTGACACCGCTCACCCCGAAGATATCGAAACTGTAAGGCGGAATGCCCGTGAGACAAATCCAAACGCGAAAATCATAGAGGCGGCTTCCCCACTCGTAGTAGATAAGCCGGAGTTGGTCAGAAACAAAAAAGTTTTGGTAATCGAAGACGGACCTACGCTGACGCATGGAGGAATGAAGTATGGCGCGGGAACAATAGCAGCAGAAAAACTCGGCGCGAGCGAAATTGTTGATCCCCACAGTTATGCGGTCGGTTCAATAAAAGATACATTCAAACAGTATCCGATGGTTGGCAAACTGCTTCCCGCGATGGGTTACGGTCCACAACAAGTTAGAGATCTGGAAAAAACAATCAACGCCGTAAAATGTGACGTGGTAGTATCCGGAACTCCCATAGACCTCACACGGGTTTTGAAACCCAATAAAGAGATAGTACGAGTATCCTATGAACTTCAAGAAATTGGAAGACCAAACCTTGAGGATATGCTGAAGGAGTTTAAGATAATATAAAGCGAGAATATCAAATCCTCTTTTTTCTTATGTTTCTCTACGAGCTACAAATTATATATCATGAGAAATATTTCGTATTGTATTATGAAAATCTCGGTCACTGTAAAATCTAGGTCGCGGCAAGAGAAGGTAGAAAAAACAGGCGATTGTTACATTGCGTACGTCAGGGAACCGCCTATAGAAAACAAGGCCAATAAGGCATTGATAAAACTACTCTCCGGGCATTTTGGAGTTTCCAAATCACAGGTTATTATTTTGTCTGGTACGAAATCGAAACGAAAAATAGTCGAAATAAGAGATTTTTTGGACAAATGATATATACTTTCTAGAAACGCTTTGGATATACAACCGCCCCAATATCTGGAGGTAAATAACCAAAACCACAATCCACCACAAATGATTTAAATGCCTATGTATATGCTGCGATATATAAAAATGAATTTTACGATTTTATAAATTAAAATATGGAGATATAAATATGAAAGGAAGTTGTATGCATTTCTATCTGAGTGCCGTAATTATAGTGGTTGTAGCAATCGGAATTTTAGCTGTGGTTTTGGCGGCGGGGGGAGCGAGGGCGGAAACCGGGCTTGTGGCGAAGTGGAGTTTTGACGAGGGTACGGGAACGACTGCCGTAGATTCGTCGGGTAATAACAATAACGGCACGATTAACGGCGCGACTTGGGTTGACGGGGTTTCGGGTAAGGCACTGAGGTTTGATGGTGTGAATGATTATGTAGAAATCCCACAGTCCTCCACGTTAAATGTAGGCGGCGCAAGTGGTAGCTACTCCATAGGATTCTGGATGAAGGCAAACGCAACGCCGTCCGGAGTAAGGTGGATAATCACAAAGTATCCAAATGGGCAATACATACAACCCTACCCAATATCGATTTCCATAGATTCTTCAGGCAAAGTAACAACAGCGGTATTCGATTCCCAAGACAGCAATTATTCGACAGGCACAACGGTTGTCACAGACGGCAACTGGCATTATGTAGTGTCAATTGTTGACAGAAGCACGAACAATATCAGAATCGGTATTGATGGCAATATTCAGAATACCATCAGTATCTCCAATATCGGCGATATGAGAAATTCCGCCCCAATTGCACTGGGCTGGGACGAAGGACAGACAGGTGCAAATCCCGATGTTTATTTCAACGGCATTATAGACGAAGTCAAAATTTACAACAGCACCCTCTCCGCGAGCGAAATCTCGCAGTCATACAACACGACATGGCAGAACTACCTGAACAGTCACTCGCTGGTCGCAAACTGGCATTTTGACGATGAGAACGTGGGAGTTGAGAGTGTAACCACATTATCCACAAAACTTCCGAACGGGCGGCTCGACACATCAGCCATCTGGGACGGTTCAAATGCATACATCTTTGGTGGAGGTGATGCCAATGGGTATTTAGACCAAATCGTAAAATTCAACCCAAGCACGGGAACAGTAACTACGTTATCCGCAAAACTTCCGAGCGCGAGGGGTTATACATCAGCCATCTGGGACGGTTCAAATGCATACATCTTTGGTGGAGATAATGATAATGGTGTCTTAGATCAAATAGTCAAATTCACCCCAAGCACTGGAATGGTAACAACGCTGTCTGCAAAGCTTCCTAGTGCAAGAACATTGACCTCTGCAATATGGGACGGTTCAAATGCATACATTTTCGGAGGGATTGTTCAGAGCACGGAATTAGATCAAATCGTCAAATTCACCCCAAGCACTGGAACAGTGACTACGCTTTCTTCAAAGCTTCCGAGTGGACGATATGCTATGTCAGCAATATGGGACGGTTCAAATGTATATTTATTCGGTGGGTATAATGGTACAACTAATGAATTGAATCAAATCGTAAAGTTTACTCCCAATAATGGTACAGTAACCACATTATCTACTGTTCTGCCATATGCAAGAATTTCAGACTCAGCGATATGGGATGGCACAAATATATGCATCTTTGGCGGGTACGGTGGTAGCACTGTTTATGATCAAATCGTCAAATTCAATCCAGGTACAGTTACTGTATCTCTTTTATCCGCTAAACTTCCAAGTGGGCGGTATAGGAACTCTGCAATCTGGGATGACACAAACGCATATATTTTTGGAGGATATGATGGTGGTAGCACATGTTTCGACCAAATCGTAAAATTCAATCCTGGCGCGATAGTCGTTGATTCATCTGGCAACGGCAACAACGGCACAATCTATGGCGCAGCGAGGGTTGATGGGATGAGTGGGAAGTCGCTGAGGTTTGATGGCGTGAATGATTATGTATTTGTCCCTGATGCAGCTTCGCTTAAGCCCACATCAATTACAATCGAATGCTGGGTTAAACCCAATATCAATTACACATCAGCCACTCCACTAACAGCGCTTATCGTGAAGAACACCGCAAACTCGAACACGATCGCAAAAGGATACATATTATACTATATGACTGGTGGATTAGCATTTAGTACTGCATATAGTTCTACATGGTATGGAGTGAGTAAATCCATTATTTTAGAAAAAGACAAATGGTATCACATCTCAGGCACATATGATGGAGCAACGGTCAAGCTTTATGTTAACGGCAGCATGGCGAACTCAGTTTCAAATTCATATACAGTAACATACGACAATAGTCCAGTTTGGATTGGAAAAGCCTACACGAATTCAGGTTATCGTTATTTTAATGGGATAATCGACGAAGTCCGAATATACAACCGCGCCCTTACCGCCTCGGAAATAAAGGCAGACTATGACAGTTTCACCGCGGTTACTGTTCTCGATGAAGGTTTCGAAAACGGTTTGGGTAATTGGAGCATCCAGGTCTGGGGTGGAGTTCCTTACGGCGTAACTACAAGCAATAAACACAGCGGTTCATATTCTATGTACGTTGGGCCTAGCACTTGCGGCGCTAGTGCATTCGATAATTATCGAGTGGAGATGACGAAGAACTTTGCAACACCGCTGCCTAACGCCACATATCAGTTTTCGTACTGGCGCAGAGAACCATGCGATTGGGGGGCGCAAATCCTTTTTTACATCAATGGCAACAGCGTACAAACATATTACGATCCAGGGCCAACTAGCAATGGCTGGACAGATTCAGGTTGGTATATGCGCTCGTTTAATTACACTGGAGGAATAACAAGCATTATGATAAAGGAAACTGACCTGACAACCGCTGAAACAGTATATTTTGATGACCTCATGATAATTCGACAGTTCCCACAATGGCCGATGTTCCACCACGACAATAAGCATACCGGTCTGAGTGAGTACGACACTGCAAATGTCACTGGAATAACGAAATGGAAATTTAACACAGGAGATTTGAATGGCGATTCACCTGTAATCGGCAGTGATGGTACTATTTATTTGGCGCCAGAATCTTCAAGCGACCGGGCATTGTATGCAATAAATCCGGACGGAACCCAGAAGTGGAAGTACGTTGCAGGCAACAACACAGGAAAATCACCGGCTATCGCAAGCGACGGCACCATATATTTCGGTTGCGACGATAACAAATTGTATGCCATACGCCCAGACGGTACGCTGAAGTGGACGTTTACAGGCAGTTATCCGCTTATGTCGCCATCAATCGGGCAGGACGGCACGATATATGTTTCGTCTTATTATCCGGGCAACAAACTTTACGCCATAAATCCTGACGGTACACAGAAATGGACATATACCCTGGATTGGACATATTCCTCGCCTGCAATAGGCGATGACGGCACGATATATATCGGGACAGCCGGCAACAAACTCTATGCAATTAAATCAGACGGCACGATAAAATGGACGTTTACCGCAAATAACTGGATAATAACCAAACCGGCAATTGGGGCGGACGGCACGGTTTACGCGGGATCGAAAGATGGCAATCTCTATGCTATATATCCCGCAAACGGCACCAAAAAATGGCAGTTCACTACAGGCGGCGAGGTGTGGTCGTCTCCAGCAGTGGACAAAGACGGAACAATATACTTTGGCTCCAACGACGACAAACTATATGCCATAAATCCTGACGGTACGCAAAAATGGAACTACGCTACGCAAGGCGATGTGGGGTCGTCGCCTGTCCTTGGGAAAGAGGGTACGATATACTTTGGAAGTATGGATAATAAAATCTATGCACTGTATCCAAACGGATTGCTGAAATGGTCGTATACTACGAGTTACTTCTATTCGTCCTCAGCAGCTATTGACAAATACGGCAATGTGTACATAGGTGCGTACGATGGATATCTTTACTGCTTCGGCAACCTGAACTACCCGGTTACACCGACAATCACGACAACACCATATACTGACAGTGACGGTAGCTACTCTATAAATTGGACGCTCTCTACTAATGCCGCCAAATACATTCTTGCAGAGAATGGCGCTACAATATACAATGGAACAGGTGTCGCATATTCATTCAATAACAAGGTAGATGGCACATACGTATACACGGTCTGGTCTTGGAACTCGAACGGAACGTCATATTGGAGCACAAGTGTAGCTGTCATTGTAAATAATGCTAAACTGCCAGGAATACCGTCGATTACAACGATAGCTTGTACGGATACGGACGGCTCCTACAATATCAACTGGACAACATCTACCTATGCCGTAAGTTATATCCTTGAAGAAAACAGCGTGCAAATATACAATGGCACAAACATGGCATATTCGTTTACAGGAAAGCCCGACGGCACGTATGTATACAGGACGAGGGCATGGAACTCCAACGGCACATCTTCTTTGAGCTCATCGGTAGCAATTGTTGTAGATGTTGCAAAACTACCAGGCGCACCCTCGATTACTACAGTTTCTTACACAGATACAGACGGCGCCTATAACATAAACTGGACAACAGCGGCTTACGTTACTAAATATGTTCTGGAGGAAAACGATATTGAAGTATACAACGGGACATCTTTCACACGTTCCTTCTCCGGCAAGGCAGACGGCACATACACCTATAGAGTTAAATCTTGGAATTCTAACGGCACATCAAGTTGGAGTTCCCCTGTTTCTATAGCCGTAGACAATGCAAAATTACCTAGTGCCCCGGCGATTACTACAATATCGTATACCGATTTCGATGGCATATATGATGTAAATTGGACATCGTCACAATACGCACAGGGGTATATCCTAAAAGAAAATGTCATTGAACTCTATAACGGCACCGCACTTACCTATCCATTTAATGGCAAACCTGGTGGAAACTATTCCTACACAGTCAAAGCATGGAATACGAACGGGACATCAACCGAAAGCAACATTGTTACTATTGTTGTTGAAAAACTAAACAACCCTCCGACTGCTTTCATCACCACCCCACAAGAAGGACAGTCGTTCGTGGAAGGCACGACTATTAACTTTACCGGCTATGGATTTGATGTTGAAGACAGCTTCCTGACTGCGGCACGAATTTCTTGGTCGTCCAATGTCAGCGGAAGTATTGGAACTGGAAACAAGAGCGTGAACGACCTTCCCGCCGGTTCACACCGCACGACCCTCACTGTTAGAGACAGCGGCAACTCCATGGCAACTAACACCACCAACATCACAATAACAAGAGGGGTTGCTAGAAACAATAACACTGCTACTTGGTACGTCGACCTCCAGAGTGCGATTGATAGTGCGTCACCAGGAGATACGATCTATGTGAGAAATGGTACGTACAACGAAATCACAATATCAAAACAAATAAACCTGATTGGTGAAAGCCAACAGAATGTGATAATTAAAGGGGTTGGCGCAGCGGACAGCAAAGGTGTTTATGTTACTGCCAGTAATGTAAATGTGAACAATGTAAAAATAGATAACTTCTTTTACGGAATTTATCTTGAATCGAGTTCAAGCGATAGCATCACCGCCGTTACAATAACAAATTGCAGTAGTGCTGGTTTTTATTCCATCTCCGGTACAAACAACACTATAACAAACAGCGTACTCTCAAATAATGCAGGAGTATATGATATCCGCCTCGCATCTTCGTCGTCGGCCACAACAACGAACACATCATTCAACGCAAGCAGAGTGTCCTGTGATGGTGATTCGTTGCTATGCGTCAAGAACTATCTCGGTGTCGTCATTCGTTCATTAGATCTGACCCCGCTACTGTTTGCCGATGTGGAAATAAAAGATGATGCAATCGTTGTATTTTCTGGACAAACAGCTGCCGACGGGACTGTAAGCAACATATTAATCGCCGACAGAACGTACAATAACAACATTACTACCGAAAACGCCACCATCATTCGTGTATCATATGATAATCTAATCTTTGCAAATAACAATAGAAACGTGGATATGAGCATGGCACGTACAGAATACTTCCAACTGGTTGCGGTTAAGAACAACAATACAGGCAATTTCTACAGCAAGATACAGGATGCCATAGACGCGTCTTCGGCAGGCGATACAGTATACGTATACAACGGCACATATTATGAGCAACTTACAATAAACAAGCAGATAACGCTTGCAGGTGAAAACTGTTATGGTACTGTGCTAAAAGGGGACGGCGCCTCTCTCAGCAAAGGCATTTATATCACCACCAGTGGTGTAAAAATATATACTCTGAAGATTGATGGTTTTTATTATGGCGTGTGTTTCTATTGGCAGTCTTCGAATAATAACACAGTCGCATCCAACATTCTCCAGAACAACAGCCATAGCGGCATCTATAGCTATTATGGCTCAAATAACATAATCACATCCAATACCATACAAAACAATACTGTTTCAGGCATATACCTCGAATATAGTTCGTATAACCTCGTAACGTACAACACTATCATGGACAATGACCAGTACGGACTGTACCTTTCGCACAGCCAGGAAAACAACGTTACAGGCACAACTATTTCAAACAACAATGATTTCGATATCTGCGTCGCATCCTCGTCTTCGCTTATTTCTCTAAACAGCACGTTCAACGAAGACAAACTGTTGTGCGATTCAACATCACAGTTTACAGTGAAAAACAGTATCAGTGTCACCGTAAGGTATCCCGGTTTAACACCGATTGAAAATGCTACGGTTAAAGTATATGATAACGGTGTTTTAGCATATTCTATACAAACTGATGCAGGAGGACAGGTAGGGCCGATTACTGCGACAGATAGGGTGTATAACGGTAGTACTACCTACACAGATAACGTTACGATGTTAAACGTCTCATATGGTCCACTCTTATTTGTAAACAATGGCCGAAGCACTGAAATGAGAACATCTCATACTGAATATTTCGAACCGACAATCGCAGCTAAGAACAACAATACAGGCAATTTCTACAGCAAGATACAGGATGCCATAAACGCGTCCTCGGCAGGCGATACAGTATACGTATACAACGGCACATATTATGAGCAACTTACAATAAACAAGCAGATAACGCTTGCAGGTGAAGACGCTCAAAATACGCGAGTTCGAGGAACTGGTGCATCTGGTAGCAAAGGCATCTACATCGTTTCATGTAATGCAACCATAAAAAGTATAAATATTGATAAATTCCAATATGATATCTACGCATCTTCCAGTGTAAACACTACAGTCTCGGATGTAATAATTTCGAACAGCACCAATTACGATGCGTATCTTGTATCGACGTCTTCGGTTACGTCTATAAACACTAGATTCAGTGCTGATAAAGTATACGTTGATACATCCTCCGCCTTCGTTGTCAAAAACTACATCACTATCGCCGTGAACGACTCAGATATGTTGCCGTTCCAATATGTGAATGCGACAATTGAGGATAACGATATTATCGCGTTTTCAGGACAGATAAACCTGAGCAGCGAGGCCAACAATATACTCGTGACCGATAGGATATACAACATGAACAGTACAGCATCGGAGAATACAACGATAGTAACTATATCCTATACTGGCTTGATTTTCCATTTAAATAATCGCAGCGTTGATATGAGTTCGTCGCATACCGAGTATTTTGATGTCGATGTGCCACCGGTATCTCACATAATCATACCCGCTGAGAACAATATCTTCATTCAGGGCGACTCTGTAATCTTAAGCGGATATAGTAACGACCAAGAGGACCACTTTGACAGCACACTTGCATGGTATTCTGACTCGATAGGATATACAGGAAACAACAACCACTCCCTGAACACAACAGGTTGGACAACTGGAGTTCATACAATATTCCTTAACGCAACGGATAAAGACGGCTCCGCTTCCACTGCAACAGTGAATATAACGATAATGCCCGATAACTCCCCCATGGCATCAATCACGACGCTTGACGGGCAGGTTGTTTCAAACAACACCGTCATGGTTTTAGGCGCCGCATTAGACGATAGGGGCATAAATCGCATCGAAGTTAGAATGAATTCGGGTTCTTGGTCGTACGCCACAGGCACAAATTCATGGAGCAAGGTCCAAACATTAACCGAAGGCGCGAACACAATAGAAGCCAGGGCAGTAGACACCTATAATCAATACAGTACTGTGCAACAGATTGTGGTGAATTATGTGCCGCCTAACAACCCCGCAATACCAAACATCATTACATGCCCGTATACCAGCGTTAATGGAAGTTACTCAATAAATTGGACATCTACAGCTTACGCTACAAAATACATCCTTGAAGAAAACGGTATTGAAATATATAATGAAGCAGTGCTCACATATTCATTCGACGGCAAACCTGATGGCATTTATGCGTATAGAGTAAAAGCTTGGAACGTTAACGGCACCTCAAATTGGAGTTCAAGTGTTGTGATAATAGTTGACAATGCCAAGTTGCCAGAGACGCCGCCAATAACAACAATAGAATATACAGATACGGATGGAATATATAACATAAATTGGACATCCTCGAAATATGCCGCCAAGTACATCCTTGAAGAGAACGGCGTAGAAATATACAATGGAACAGATCTTACATATCCGTTCACAGGAAAGGCGGATGGCAGTTATTCCTATAGGCTTAAAGCATGGAACGCCAACGGGACGTCGAACTGGAGCTCGCCGGTAGCGATACTCATAGACCTTGCTAAATTGCCAGGCGTGCCTGTAATAACAACAGCAGCATACACTGATACAAGCGGCTCTTATACCATAAATTGGTCGTCTTCATCTTATGCTACCAGATACGTTCTCGAGGAGAATGGTATCGAGATATATAACGATACGGCCCTTACATGTTCATTAGCAGGCAGATTAGACGGCTCCTATGTATATAGGATAAGGGCATGGAACACTAATGGAACATCGAACTGGGGCACAACTTTGGCAATTGTGGTGGATAACGCCAAATTGCCGGGTATGCCTGCAATAACAACAGTCACGCATACAAATATTGATGGCAGCTATTCCGTCAACTGGACGCCGTCGGTTTACGCCGCCAAGTACATCCTTGAAGAGAACGGCGTAGAAATATACAATGGAACAGATCTTACATATCCGTTCACAGGAAAGGCGGATGGCAGTTATTCCTATAGGCTTAAAGCATGGAACGCCAACGGGACGTCGAACTGTAGCTCTGACATCGTCACTATCGTTGTTGCGATGCCCGATTTAATCATTACCGACGTTTCGATCACTCCGACTGCATTAACGCATGAAGACACTGCGACCATCAATGCGGCCATTAGAAACATCGGCGCAGCACCTGCATCTTCTGTGAATGTAACTTTCCACATTGATAATGTTGTATACTCCATTATAAATATCATCAATGTGTCTCAAAATTCTTCAACGATCGCTTCAACACAGTGGACTGCGATTACTGGGGCGCATATTATATTTGTCTCCATCGAGAACACCACACCAGCGGAGTCGAACATTCAGAACAATAGGGTGAACATAAGCATCATAGTATCGGCGCCTCCGCAGGCAACAGTTGGACATATATACGGAAAAGTAACGGATTCATCGTCCAATCCTATTAAGAACGCGGTTGTAGCCATCGGTTCGAAACAAGTGAAGACAAATCAGAGCGGGGAATATTCTCTCAGGAATGTCATAGCTGGTGCGCGAATAATTATTGTATCAAAGTTAGGGCATAAAACAGTAGAGCTAGATAGAGACATTACAGAAGGCCTACAGATGATAAATATCGTACTGCCTGTAATAAACGAGGATGACATAACACCACCGGCGATAGCTATCTCGGGCATAACAAACAACACCATTGTCATGAATAAGACTGTAAACATTTCAGGCACTGCAATTGATATTTTTGGAATAAAAAAGATACAGATAACCGCAGATAAAGTAACTTGGCTTCCCGTAAATGGCATTTCAAACTGGTACGCGTTTGTTGCCCTACAAGATGGCCCAAATACAATTTATGTAAAAGCGTCAGATACATCGAACAACACGAACACAACATCGATCAGGATCATTCTGCAGGAGATTATACCATCCGTGGATACGGGTGGAATAGGAAGAGAGTTGTCGCAAGGAGTTCCATTCAAATTCAGAGCAAATGGAAGCGAGCATACGATTGTGATAATGGCTCTGAGAGACAACGGTACGGATATTGGCGTTGAGGGTGTTTCCGTTCCATATACCACTGGCGAAACAAAGAAGTACGATACGAACAGAAACGGGCAGAATGATTTGTCCATAACCTTGGTCTCGGCGAATAAGATTGCTGGCACTGTAATCGTTTCCATAAAGTCGCTGGAGGAAGATTTTGAGAAACCCTCGGTTAGTATAATTTCACATAAAGATAAGGATAAGGTAAAAACGGCCAAGATAAAACTGGAAGGCACCGCTACTGACAATAAGGGCATAGCCAAGATAGAAGTAAGCATGGACAACAAAACATGGACACTAGCAAATGGCACCACATCGTGGAAAGTCGATATATCCCTGGCTGAAGGTAAGAACACTATATATGTGAATGCTACGGATTTGTTCGGTAACACGGAAATGTCCATATTAGAACTTACATACGAAAAGGAAAAGGCAAAGTCGAGGGGATTTATACCTGCTACAGATGCATCCATAATCCTCGCGACGTTGGGATTGTTGACTGTTGCTAGTGCCTTATTCCGTCGCCGTAAAAGTGCGTTTTAATTAATATTTAGAGGGCGTTTACGTCGCACAACTCCTCATAAAAACCTTTATAACTCTCACCGCTGCTAAGAGAGATATACGGGATTAATTCGGAAGTGGTATTACTTATGCGGGCGCGAAAGCTCAGAAACGACGATGAAGGAATTGCGAATATAATAGAGTTCATCACGTCATTCATGATATTTGTGATTTTACTCGCTGCTTTTTATGGTGCGATAGGCGTCCAATTCCCAAAAACGAATTTAATTGATCTAAACGAGCGGATGAAACTCGTGAGGATAGGGAATATGTTGATTAATGAAGAGGGGCAAACTATTACCGGAGCATCGGACTGGGAAGATTTTGTCGGAGATACAGAAAGCATCAAAAACATTGGCAGGATAGGATTAGCGTATAGTGGCCAGACCACGGGTGTTCTGAGCATGAAAAAAATCAATGCGATTAACACGATATTCCGTACAGGGGGCGATTCCCTAGAAAAGGCATTTTATAATAAAACGAGGGAATTGATGAGTTTGGATACTGGCCAATACTTCAATATACAGGTAAGTTCTGTCCCTGGCTTTATAGGAGATGCATCGTTTGAAGAATTTGTAAACACGTCCCAGTGGGAATACACACCGTATGGGAACTGGTTGGACCACTATGCCGGAGGAAGAAACAATTACTGGTCGACTGAAGGCAAGAACTCGTATTCTTTGAGTTGGATGCCAGTATACGATTGTAAGGCAGCGTCTCAGCCGTTCTTTATATATAACACTTCTACGAATTCGTCTCGAATGTATTATACTGGATATGACAGTGAGAATGCACGCATACTGAGTGCCGGTTCTACGGACAACATTACATGGACATGGGAAAAAGATGTTAAAATAAACATAGGGGGCATGTACGACAGATTAAACGCAACTTCGCCGTTTGTCTTAAAACTCCCAGATAACAGTTATAGGATGTATTACGCGGGGAACGACAGCACAAATACCAGAATATTGAGCGCAATATCTGTCGATGGCGGGGTCACTTGGAATAAGGAGAACGGCGTGCGATTACCAACAGGTGGCACATACGATTTAACTGATGCTTCTATGCCGTTTATTTTTAAATTTTTAGACACGTATCGTATGTATTATAGTGGGTATGATGGCGCAAACTGGAGGATACTGAACGCGACTTCCACTGATGGAATATTTTGGACAAAACAGCCAGGGATAGCCATAGACAAAGGTGGCATATATGATGCGACTCACGCCTACTCGCCGTGTGTAATAAGGCACCCTAACGGCACGTATCAGATGTTTTATGTGGGCATAGGCGCTCCTTTACGCTCCAACATTACGAGCGCCTGGTCATCCGACGGCATAACTTGGGATAAAAGCAATATGATTCACATAACTCCAAGCAGTGCATCCATTACTGTTTCGTCGCCAAACGTGGTATCGCTTCCAAATAATCCAAATAACTACAAATATAGAATGTACTACACCGAAAGTAACGGTACAAATTCGTGGATATGTAGTGCTCTCTCCAGGGATGGAATGTACTGGCCGATAATAGAGAGTGGGGCCCGAATAGATGAAGGCGGCGTTGCAAATAGCTCAGAAGGTTGTAAGATACGGACCTACATCGACCTGACAAATACAGCAGGAATTATGTTCGATATGGCGATAGCGTCCACCACCCAGGAAAACCTTTTCGATTACAATGTAATCCTTTCTAATGACACATCGCAGATAATATGGAATAGAATGGACGTATCGACAACCGGGACTCTGAAAAACGTTTACATAAACACCTCCAATAAACGTGGTTGGTATGCTTTGGAGGTAAGGATAGATTCTGCGCTTAATGCTGGTGGATATGCAAGTGAATCTATAGAGAGAAAAATTTACATAGACAACTTTCGCACCGTTAGTAAAGAGCTCCTGGGGTGGGGTAGAAATTATGAAAAGGCCGATAAGATACACTCATACAATAGGATTGTGAATGTATATGATGAAAGTAACGACCAGTATATGCCCGCCAACGTAGTGATTACCTTGTTCAGAGGGATAGTGAGAACGTAGAAAAGTTTATAATAAGAGTTAAACGATAATGCAGGGGATACAGAACATAAGATCACAGAGGTGCACTATATTTGCCAGATGCTGATAATGAATTTGTGATGGAAGACGCTGTGAGTTTCGAAGAGCCTGTAGAAAAGAAGACTGTGAAAGAGGATGTTGAACCGGAAGAGGAAGACGCTGACGAGGTGGAAGAAGTTGTTAGCATCGGCATACCGAAATTAGATGTTATGCTCCTCGGTGGCATACCAAAGGGATTTGTAATTCTCGTAGAAGGCACGCCTGGTTCCGGCATGGAGTTGTTTGCAAAACAGTTTGCGGGTGCAAAAATTGAAGATGAGAAGGTATTGTATGTCGCAACAAATGAGACTGCATCGGATGTAAAACGGGTTCTGAGACAATACCGGTGGTCCACGGACATAACCGTTGACAGCATCGCAAAGAGATATTATGATACTATACTGGTAAAAGAGATGTTCATAAATAAATTGAGGAGAGAAGGGCTTACAGTAAAGGAGATAGAGACCCTTGGCGCAACAAAGGGAAAACAGTTTGAAACGAAAAAAGCTGATTTTTTGGCGGAAACAGAATATAAAATATCAACACTTGAACCCCCCTATAGGGCAGTGATAGATTCCCTCGATTTTTTCTTGCAGCAATATCCGCCAGAGACCGTAATTATGACGTTGAGAACTATAAAAGCACATACGCAACGTGCGAGGGGTCTTACACTGATGACGATGGTGTCCGGTGCCAACGATGCTAAGGTAGAGAGCAGCATTCGTGCTATCGCAGACTGTATTATTGAATTAGAAGTTCAAAAACTGGCATCCGAGTTTGAAAACCGGCTTATCGTTAGAAAACTAAAGAACCACCCGGATAAAACCGCAATCCTCACGTATGCTATAACCGAAGGCGGAATCACACCAGAAAGAGTGTCGAGAATAACATAAACATAACATATATAATAGCTTTATTTTTTGTACTTATTCACGGTTAGCACTGTCTCTGTAAAATTATTTATGAAAATAAAGATAGTTTGGCGTAAATAATATAATAGTTCAACCCCACTCCACTTCGTGCCCATCTTCCACGATAACCGCTCTCGGAGGTTTCTTCTTTTTCTTTTTCTCTTCTTCTGGCGGTTCTTTAGTTTCTTCTTTAGCTTCTTTTGCCGCTTTCTCCTCTGTTTCTTTGGCGGCTTCCTTTTCTTCTATCTTTTTTTCAGTTTCTTCCCCACTCTTCTTTTTTGCCTTCTTGGTATGCTTCTTCGGTTCAAATTGAAACTCTGCTACCAACTTCATAGCATCTTCTTCTCGCAACTCGGCCTTCTTCTGCGGTACGGCAAATTCGCCCAGATCGATGGCTTTTCTTCTATCGTCGACTTCTTTCCCCTTCTCCTTAGTTTCCGAGGAAAAATCGAAGGAAAGCAACACTTTGTCGTCGTTGATGGTGGCTCCTTTCTCTTTGGAGACAAAATCTGTCATTCTGCCGGATGACGACTCTTCCAATATCTTCTTTCTCTCTGCCGCACTCTTCTTCTTTTTGACAACTCTGACCGTTTCTTGCGGAGCGGTTCTTTTCATCCCTTCCATCATGCGTTTTCTGAGTCCTTCTTCTCTCTCTCTGGCTAGTTTCTCTTTTGCCTCCTTTTCATTACGCTTCTTTATCCGCTGCGCTCTAACCATATATACCGTACCGAATATTACGGTAATTGCGGCAGCAAAAGTTGGCAAAAATATTATCCAATTGGGTAGTGGAGTGTCCGCCTTGCTTATTTCAATCATCAAACTAATTTGATTATCTATTGCACTAGATTCCGTAGACCCGCTGTTTATGGAAAACGTTGTGTTGTAGATGCCGACCGATTTGAATTTGTAGGTAAATATAATGGATTTGTTCTGAGCTTCGGATGTGCTGAGAGTTTCATTGTTTCTGATTACATCATTGCCCACTTTTATTGTTACCCTAAGTCCTGAAAAATCGACTCCCTCAGTGGCGTTTATCGGAATTTTGATGGTGACGACCTGGTTGGCAAATATCTTGTCTATACTGCTGCCTTTATCGTCGGAAATAGTTATGTTGGTTGTTGGGGGAATTGGCGGTATTTGACCCAGCGGTTGCTTCACAAATCCGATATTCGGTCTAATAACAGAATCGAGAGATACTGTCGAGCTTATGCTTTTATCCCAATCGGATGCTGCTGTAATCGAAACGCGATTTACTACCGAGCCTTCGAGAGGTATCTTCATCCCCTGTGGTGGAGTCAGCTCTATGGTAAGGTTGACGCAGGTTTTTGGTTGTAGGCTATAGAAACTGCCAGTTGCGGATGGAGATGATATCTTAACACCCCATCCACTATTGATGCTGGTGGCGTTGACTTTTATGTTGTCTCTTGTGTTCCCGTCATTCGTAAGAGTCAATGTAAATTTAGCAACGCCTGTCGGAGAAATAGTAGTTGTTGTATTACTCGTAGTATTCAAGATGATAGCAGCGTATCTTGTATCTATTTTTAGTTTAGAAGTGTCTTTTTTAGCCAGATTTGAAGAAGATACGGTAAACGTAATATCGTAATAATCTATCGCGGAGAGTCGTGACGGAGGATCTTCCAGAAAGACACTGACGATCTTCTGTTGGGTTGGTTCTATGCTGCCAACACAGTATCCTAATGTATCATTGTAATCTAGTTCGCTACCCACAATCACGGTCTCTCCGAGCGGTGTAGTCAAACTAGGATAGTATTTTATGCTCGACCAAGGTAGAGTTGTATTTTTAATGTATATTGCGTCCGCTGTGTTTCCCGTATTCTTTATCGTAAGTACGCATATTTGCTGTTTGGTCACACTCCAGTTCCATCTCACAGTACTTTGGCCTATGCTGACCGTTACATTAATCAGTTTATTCACTCTGCTAGTTAATCGGATAACGTCCTGATTACTTTCATTGCCTTCAGAGTACATTGTTATAGTCGTAACTTCGGTAGTATTAAATGCCATGGAGATTGGAATCGATATTTTCGCTGTCAGCGGAATCTCGCCGTTAGTAGGAACGCTGATGCTGTTTACAATCGTGATATTGTTAATGTCTCGTATGACCACGCCCCATTTGCGTGATGATGAGACAGAAACTTTGAAAGTTTCATTAGTGCTGCCACTATTCCTAAGCGTAAAATTATAGGATAACGTAGAACCTGGATCCCCGTTTTTATCCGTACTCTCCGTGGAGATAAGGCTGACGGTATGACTAACTGGTGTTACAGTTAAATCGATGGAGTTTGATTTTGAACTAGTGTTCGCGGTTATAGTGATTTTGTAATCGTTGTATAACTGGGCATCGGGTGAGACAAATACCCTGACAAGTATATCCTTGCTTTCATAGCGTCCAAAAACGCCCATATCTACAATGCCATCGCTGTTAGTATCGACCAGCGGTGTTTCGTTTAGATAATAGTTTATGCCCCAACCCGACTCCAATTGAGAATTTTGGATTCCAATGGAGTTTGGATATTCTGCATGATTTAGTACAGTGAGCGCAAACTCGACGCTTCTGTTTACATTCCCATATAACTTAGGTTTGGTTGTATTCAGTTCTATTTTCATTGTGGTGTCTATTTCGATAAACACTTCTGCGGATTTATGCATTGAAGTGTCCTTGTAAGAGCTGCCGATAACGATAATCGTCTTGTTATCTTGAGCGTTGGATGGTGCACTGATTCTGAATGTTATATTCAATGTCTCCTTCGCGCCAATAGCGCCAGTATCTACAATCTCGTTGTTATTAGAGTCCTGTAGTGGTGTGGTTGCCATTTTATATGCCGTTACTTGCCACCCTTCGGGTGTTGTATAGTTTATGTCGATGATGTCAGGTACGTTTCCAAGGTTTGTCACTCCGATCGTACAGTTAAATGTTTTTGTAGGGTATGCCTTTTGTGTAGTGTTTGGCCCGATATAGAAGTCGACTATAGCATTTGCAATAGTGTTCAATACGATATTTGTGTTGTACGTGGGTATCAACGTTGAATTGATGACCAAACCGACAACATTAGTAGCCTCTCCAGCAGCGTTGGATGGTATGGCAACCTCTATAGTAACGTTCCTGCTTTCGTTTCTAGCCAACACGCCGATATCAACGAAACCGTCACTATCTGTGTCGGTTAGGACGGCGCTTTCTTTAAGCAGACGGACATTCCACCCCAACGATGATGTGTATTGTATGTTTACGACATCTGGAGCATTTCCCTTGTTGAGAATGGTCAAATTATAAAAGACAGTATTGTTTGGGTTACTCGTATCGTTGTATTTGTCGACGAGTATCAGGTGATCAGCGACGGCGCTTGCCATCATTGTAATTGTTATATTGGTTAGCTTGCTGGAGTTCTGGGAAGAGAAAACGGTAATTGTAATCGTATCATTTGTGCTTCGGTTAACATCCGGCGGGATATATACGCTAAGTTTTAATTCTACAGAAGACCGGTGTGATAAATTCCCAACATCAGCAATGCCATCGTAGTTTGTGTCTGCTATTAAATTATCCGCGAGTAATAATCTCGCTGTCCAATTTGAAGAAATCAGAACGTTCAGCGTGTCCGAGGAGGTGCCGTTGTTTACTACAATGATTGTACTATTTACAGTTGTATTCGGCTTGCCGGTGATCGTTGCTTGCCCCACATAGATGTCAACAGATGCATTGACGTTTATTCGTGTAAAGATGACAAGTGATGCGGAATAGGGGCTTGTCCCACCAGACGAAACACTAAATGTGGTTTTAGTCATATAATCAGATGATTCGTTTGAAGGAGTCAGTATTTTGATACGAACACTTTTTGAGGCGTTGTCCAGCATCTGCCCTATTTTGTAATTGCCATTTTCTAGTTGCAGAGGCATATTCTGGTCGTCGGTGTAAGTTATTTGCCAGACAACAGTTCCGATTTTAGTTTGATTCGTTACATAGAATTTTTCCGCACCTATGGAGGAGATCCAAACATCGTTTGTCTGAAGGTCGTTGTTTTTGATAGTGAGCGTATATGTAATTTCATCACCAGCGTTACCAGATTTAGTTGCGTTATCAAAATTGAAAATAAATCTCGCTTCGGGCTTGATTATAGTTATTACCAAGTTTGTATCGAGGAAGAAGGCGATGTTTGTCTTGGATGTTAATCTGATGGTCAAGGTTATGCTGGATGGGGCATAGCGTGGATCTTCTCTGGCTGCATATATAGCGGTGGACAAATTAAAATTTTGATTCAAAGTTATCACTTGAGTATCTGTCGGAAGATATTTTGTATCCATAATAACAATCCAGGACGCCCTTAGGTTCGGGATGGATACTTCAAAAGTATCATTAACATTTCCGTTGTTAGTAACACTAAAATTAAATACATTCCAGGTGTCAACCTCGTAATTTAACGATGTGGTCGTGGGAGTAATGCTGATGTCGTAAACGCTTGTAACATTATTAGTCAGATTCACTGTCGAAGTAATGTTCTGGTCGAACGAAGATGTAAACTTTACCGCTATTATCTCGGTCGTACCGCCTACAGTCATCCTCGGTATTGCCTCTTTCACCAGAATATCGATGTAGGAACCTGCTGAAAGATTGCCGACATCGATCGCACCATCGCCGTCTGTGTCTGTTAGCAGTTGGTTCGTGGCATTATAATACATTGAAATCGGCCAATTGCGGGTAGATGAATATGTAATATCCATTGTATCTTTGACACTGCCACGATTTTCTATCCGGATTGTATAATTAGTAGTGGCGTTCCATACAGATGTGTGCAGATTAAAAGCAGTAACATATAGATTCGCTATAGGTTGTATAGTGGTGCTTAGTTCTGACGTTCTATTTTCGCCATGTTTTGTAGAAGAAACATTAATTGTGATTGTGTTTTTTATATCTGTAGATGTACTGTAAGGTATATCGACAGATAGCACCATATCATAACTATTAATCAATGTTTGATTGGAGTAGTATAAACTGCGGTAAGTGCTAGTATTGCCAGTAGCTAGGATTAAGTTGCCAGCATTTATTGTAAAGTTCCATGGAGGCGCATCCAACAACAAAGTACTCGTTGACGCATTATAGAGTCGTTGTGTAATGTCAATCATCAGATCATCAGGCTCAAAACCATTGTTTATGAGCGTGAAATTATATGTGCTCGTTGTGCCTGGCCTCCCACTTTTGTTTGTGATTGATGTCGGTGTGAATATTACATACGGAGGTTTTGTTATGTTGAGCCATAATGTTCTACCGACATATTTTGATGCGTTGCTGGCTGAATAGACAATAAGAGAAAACGTTACGGATGTATTTATGAGGTTTTTATCTTTCGGCACGCTTAACACTATGCTTATATTCGTCAGTTCGTCTTTTGACGTTGTGCCCGTATCGTTATACAGCAAACCCTGGGTATTGGTAATTGGCATAGTGCCGTTCTTATATATCGTATAAGTTACAGGACTATCCAATGGGGCCTTGTCCAATTCTATATCAAATGCGTCGTTTACATTTCCAGAATTTGTAATTCCAAAAACACAGGTGACGTTCTCGCCTGCATCGCACTCCTTGCTTTGGTTTTCGATGTTGATAAGAACATTATACACTGGATCTATGGTAACAGAAACCGTTATGCTTTTACGTTCCGTGTCATTATTCGACGATATTCCAGTTACTACTACGCTGTATGTCACATTACCGCGCACTATATTGGATACACTTATGCTCATGTTAACGTTTATCGGTACGGCGGTTGGCAGGCTACCTACATCTATATTCCCATCGCCATTTGTATCGCCCAACCTTGTCCCGTTCTCGTAAAAGAACTCTACGCTTAATTCGTCTGTTTGTGCGGATAATATATTTACAGTGTCATTAAAAACAGCAAAATTTGAGACCGCGATCGTGTGTATTAATGTGTCTCCGTTTTTACCCGTAAGCGAGGCGTTGCCCGCGACGCCTATGTTTGCGGCTGTAAATAGGCACGTTCTCAAATTTACTGATATGCTTCGAGAAGTGTTCCAAGAAGATGTAATTGTGATTGATGTTGTATAGCTATAGTTATACCTTATTTCTGACGGGATTGTAACATTTACCACAATCTGTTTTGTTGCGTTTGGAGTCAGATTGCCAGTATCGACTTTGGCATCTCCATCAGTGTCGGTCAGCGCGGAAAAATTTTCGTCTAGTAACGTCACGGTCCAACTTTGTGGTGCACTTTTTGTTATGTCCATAGTGTCACTGAAATTCCCGTTATTCGTGATGTTTAAATAATAGGGTATTGTCCTTGAAGGGGACGATGGCGGCACTACTGTCGCCTCTGTGGTCTGATCGGGTATTGGCCCTATTGATGCATAATCCGCGGGGTTTAATGCAAAAATTGTGAGAGTTACTGCAGAAGTGATCGAAGCATTTTGAGATGAGTTTGCAGTGATTATTATAATATTAGTCTCACCGCCGGCTGCGGAAGAAGGGATCGTGATATTTACGCCGACATATATTGTCGCCAATGGCGTTACGTCCCCAACGTCAGTGATATTATCGCCATCCGTATCTGTCAGCAATGTCCAGTTTCCTGTATAGAACAAAGTTATTGACCAAATTTTTGTAGACAGAGTTAATATTTCTATTGTGTCGTCAGCATCTCCAGTGTTCGTAACGTTTAAAACAAAAGTAACGGTGTTATCCCTTACTTCGCTTCGATATGAACTATTCTGGGTCTCTATATTTACCCCCGGCGTAGGAGAGCGTTCACGGGATGCAGTTATCGGTAAAAAATCCCGAGTGTCGTTATTTATGTGGTTTACGCATTTGAAGTCCATACTGGACATAAAAGTTAAAAGAGGCACCAATATCGACGCTAGTATGAGAATAGCAAATAATTCTGATTTGTGATTATGATAAATAAAGTTGAAACCTTTTTTCATCATAGTAGTGCCAACGTATATGGTGTTGCTTAACGATTATGTTTTGGCTATAAAAACCTTACCGCAATCTCATCCGAACATGGCCTCTGACGCTGCGTTGTTCAAAGAATCAGTATTGATTACTTTGCGTATAGCACCAGTGAAATCTTTTACAGTTATTGTGTCCCGCCCATCTCGTATGGCAAACATCCCGGCCTCTGTGCAGATCGCCTTTATGTCCGCGCCGGTGGCATCAGAACACTTTTCAGATAATGCGTCTAGATTAACATCTTCAGCCATATTCATTGTTGACGCATGTATTTTGAATATTTCTTTTCTCGCTTCACGATTCGGCATCGGGACCTCTATAATTCTGTCGAATCGCCCTGGCCTCAACAAGGCCTCGTCCAGTATATCCGGTCTATTTGTTGCACCGATTAACCTTACATTGCCAATCGGCTCAAAACCATCCAGTTCTGCAAGCAATTGCATAAGTGTTCTTTGCACTTCCCTGTCTCCCGATGTGGCGGTTTCCAGTCTCCTTGCACCAATTGCATCAAGTTCGTCGATGAATATTATGCTCGGCGCTTTCTCTTTTGCAAGTTCAAATAATTCTCTAACCAATCTAGCCCCTTCGCCAATAAACTTTTGAACCAACTCAGAACCTACAAGTCTGATATATGTCGCATTGGTTTCTCCAGCAACTGCTTTGGCCAGTAAGGTTTTACCGGTCCCGGGCGGGCCTATAAGCAGCACGCCTTTCGGTGGCTCTATGCCGACCTTTTTAAACAACTCTGGTTTTATCAACGGAAGCTCTACAGTCTCCCGCATCTCTCGTATTTGATCGGCAAGCCCGCCTATTTGATTGTATCTGATCGGTGGTTTTTCTATAATCTCAGCACCGCTAACTATGTTGTCCTTAGACGACGGGAGGACGTTTACCACTGTTAGAAAATCTTTGTCTAGAGCCACACGACAACCAGGTGTTAGTTTATACCTTGCCACAAAACCTGCGACCTGTACTACAAAATCAGGTCCAGCAGAGCTTTTTACTACCACACGGCCATCCGGTAAAAAATCCCTTAGAAAACCAATGACTAGCGGGGGGTTTTTTAAACGTTCAACCTCGTTTTTATATCTAGTTGTCTCGCTCTGTAATCGTAGCAAGTCGTTTTCTATGCTTTTTCTTTCGACTTCTATCTTCATCAAAACCTGCCTAAGCTGGACATTCTCATTTTCTAATACGGATAGCTTATGTGAAAAAGAGTCTATCTTTACACCCATCCTAGTCTCGATCGGTTTATTTTCTACATCATCTTCTCCCAATTCGATTCCCTCCGATTGTAGTGGTCATGTCCCCTATTAATAGTTATAGGCGCTGTATATGTGCACCCTATAGCGACTCCCGGTAAATTCGACAAATAACATAGCTAAATGTCCTCCATGAATTAAAAACATTTCGATATGCTGATATCAGAGATATTTGACTAGTTCAGATAATCTATTAAATACTTTTAATTATTAAATCATTGATTCCCCCTAGATAAAGATGAGACTGTCAAAACTAGTACAAAAGCAGATCAAAACCCCAAGCCCAATAAGGCAGATTATGAAGATGGCCGAGCCAAGGAGCATAATAGCGATGGGGCTGAAGCCAGAGAACGTGATATCGTTCGGTGGCGGCTGGGTCAATCACAGGGCTCCGGCGGAAATGCAGAAGATATATGTGGAGATTTGCCAAAATTCAGAGGAGTTTCATAAAAGCGGTGCATACAGCCTAACTACCGGTTCAATAGACTGCAGATTACAATTAGCCAGGTTCGAAGAAAAAATATTTGGATTAAAAGGGCTCACCGAGAATAACATTATCATAGGACAAAGCAGCACGCAGATTACAAGGGATGTGCTTGTTACCGTAGCGGATCCGGCGGACGCCGTGCTTTTGCTCGACCCGACCTATGCAAATTATGCAGGCCAGATAGCGTTTGCCCTGCCAAAAGCAAAGATAAAGTATCTCAGGATACTCGATCCGAAAACTTGGGAGTACATGCCTGACGTCGATGATTTAGTTGAAAAATTCAAAAAGATATACTACAAGACAAAACCGAAGGTCGTGATAGTTCCTTCTCCGGATAATCCCACGGGGCAGATTCCCAAGGAAGAGTTTATGAAAGCGCTACTCGACATAACATCGGATAAAAACACCTTCCTCGCTATTGATTCTGCATATAAAACACAATACTTCAGCGAACGCCCCCCAAAGTACTACTCCTGGTCACCAAACGAGCATGAAAATTTGATAGCCCTGCACTCTAACTCAAAATGGGCAAGAGGCCTCGGAAGGCGGCTCGGTTGGATAGAGGCATCTGAAGACATTATTGGTGGTATGGAAAGAACGCAACAGTGCACCGTATTGTGCCCAGACACGCTTCATCAGATGGCGATAACTGCTTACTTGAAGAAATCTTTAGATGACAACTCGCTGAAAAGCTATCTCGACAAGGCACGTGCAGATTACAAGAAAGCCGCTGACGTCACGATAAAAGCTATAGACGAATACCTCGGATTGCCCCGCTTGACTCCACAGGGTGGGCTATATACTGTGATAAAAGTAGGCATGGACGGTGATGAATTCGTCATGGATGTTTTAAAGAACACTGGCGTGTTGTTTATACCTGGCAAAGGATTCGGAGAGTCGTTAAGAGAAGGAGTGAGGCTTTCCTATGGACCATGGGTTGACAACACCAGCAGAATCGAGGAAGGAATAAGAAAGGCAGGAGAATACCTGCAGAGAAAATCGTCAACTATTAAACGCCCATGATAACAACCATAATTATTGAAAATGCCCGGTGCGGAAAAGTAAAGTCGTTAGTGTAGTTTTCGGCTACGTCTTCGATGTTTTTATATATCTATATACTGATGATTGGGTCGATTTCTATGTCTGCAAAAAAGGTCAGTTTCGACGAATCCCATGATGAGGGTGCGTCGTTGGAAGATGGCAAGGTCGATGGGTTATCGGATTTTGGAAAACTGCTGAGAAACAACGGCTACACAATATCCGTAATCAAGGACTCCTTTTTAAGAAACCTCGAAGATACTGATGTGTTGGTAATCTCCTATCCAAAAGGAGAGTTTAAACCTGAGGAGATAACTGCAATTACAGAGTTCGTGAGTTCCGGCGGCGGGTTGCTTCTTACCGCAGAATGGTGCAACATCGGCGGCAATGCTTTTACCCTTAACCAACTAACAAAGGATTTTGGAGTTAAATTCAGGGAAGACAGGGTTACAGACCTGGTCGAATCCTATGCAGAAGAAATAAAGATAATGGGCGAGGTCGTAGGCAAAAAGAAGATCCCCCAATTCCTTAAAATCATGAGATTCGCTAAACACCCGATTGCTGAAGGCATAAAGGAGATAGTGTACGTTTCCGGCTGCTCGATAGATTCACCGCCTGAAAATATGCTGGCGGTGTCGAGCGGGTCTAGTTTCGGCGACAAGGACGTGGACGGCGTTTGGGACAAGGGTGAAACCGTAGGCAGCATGGCAATCGCAAGTTTCTCGGAATATTGGAACGGCCGCGTCGTATACATCGGTGACACGTCAATCCTTACGAATAAATACATTACCTACGCCGACAACAAAAAATTCTGCCTAAACATGATTAAATGGCTGAGAAAGGACATTTGAGCGATTCGGCAACAATTCATAAACGACGTTAGAGCGGTCTAGCTTTTCTCTCGATAGTATTCTCTCTTCCAGGCCCCACAGATATCAAAGTTACTGGTACCCCGATATCCTTGCTGACGTATTCTATGTAATCTCTCATTTCCTTCGGCAGCGCCCTGTAACCCTTTTTGACGATTTTCTCCCTTTCTTCTGTTGTAATTTCCTTCCAGCCACGCAGCGTGCTGTAAATGGGCCTGCATTTCTCTAAAACCTTTGAACTCGTCGGGAAATTCTTTACAATTTTACCGTCATATTCGTATGCCTTGCAGACTTTTACTTCTTTCAGTCCGTCCAATACGTCTATCTTTGTAATAGCCGCCTCGGTAAGCCCGTTTAACCTGCAGGCGTATCTTACCAGCACTAAATCAAGCCATCCGCAGCGTCTTGGCCTTCCGGTTGTTGTACCGAATTCCACGCCTTTATCCTGAATGTGCTTTCCTGTATCATCAAATAGTTCTGTCAGCATAGGGCCGGCGCCTACTCGCGTGGTGTACGCTTTAATGATGCCGATCACCTTGTCAATTTTTGTCGGGCCTACGCCCGCACCGGTACACGCACCGCCCGCAATCGTATTGGATGACGTTGTGAATGGATAAGTGCCGTGATCCACATCCAAATGCGTACCCTGCGCACCCTCGAATAATATTGTCTTTCCTTTATCCAGGGCGTCATTTATCATAAGCGATGTATCGACAACATATTTTCTAATCTGATCTCCATACTGCACATAATCGTTCAATATCGTTTCCTTGGAGATTGTTGTTTTTTCGTCGAATATATTAATCATCTTTTGTTTTAACTGAATCAAATAATCCAATTTCTTTTCAAGAGTTTCGCGATCCAGCAAGTCGATCGCACGGATGCCGGAACGGGCGATTTTATCGGAATACGCCGGGCCTATTCCTCTTTTTGTCGTGCCTACCTTCATGTCACCTTTGGAAGATTCCTCTAAACCGTCCAGTATCTTATGGTATGGCATCACTATGTTTACCCTCTCGCTTATGAAAAGATTGTTTACCGTATATCCGTCGCTTTCTAACGTTTTTATCTCTTTGAGGAGCGTTTCGGGATCGATAACCAGGCCGTTTCCGATTATGTTCTTCTTTTTTGCATGGATGATACCTGACGGCAGAAGGTGAAACTTATGCGTCTTTCCGCCTACCACAATTGTGTGGCCAGCGTTGCTGCCGCCTTGGAAGCGGACGATATAATCAGCATCTTTTGCATAGTAGTCAGTAACCTTTCCCTTTCCCTCGTCCCCCCACTGTGTTCCAACAATGACTATTGCAGGCATTTTTCTCGCCGTTCTGTATATGTGGTTATTTCATATAAAGGCAACGGTTGATGTTTGTTAAAACTGCGTTATATAAGACATACATTTAAATCAAACTTTTGTAATACAGTTAACAAGGTGAAGCGGATGAAGGTAAATGATCTAAAAGTCAACTCGAAGGTAGACAGCATAGAACTAAAGATAACAAGCAAAGAAGAGCCGAGGCAGTTTCAATCAAAATTCGGCTCCAGCGGCAAGGTATGCAATGCCATAGGCGAGGATGATACTGGCAAGGTAAAGATAACGCTTTGGAACGAGGAAATCGAAAAGGTGAATGTAGAAGCGAAAATAAAAATAACAAATGGATATGTTAAGGAGTGGAATGGCGAACTCCAGATCAGCGCCGGGAAATACGGCAGCCTGGAAATTGTAGAATAAGGCGCCTAATGATCGTTATGCAAACTAACGATTTAGACCCGAAAATTAAGAAATTGCTTTTGGCAGTACCTAAAAGAATAGATGCCGAATGGGTAAGAGAAAATGACAAGGTCGTAATCATCTATAAAAAGAATTTTAGCAGATTGGAGAAATTCTTGCACAAACACCTAGGCGGGCCCGAGGACGTCAGAGTGGTTCTCGACGATAAGGGCACGGCGATATGGGAAATGTGCGACGGCAACACGAACATTAAGGACATCTGCACAAAACTTGATGAAAAATATAAAGAAGAAATCGAACCGGTTTTTCCTAGGACTTGGAAATTCCTGGAAATGCTGATAGACAGGAACCTGATAAGACTGGAAGTTCCTGAGGATTAAAAGTTGCTTCGTATTTTTGATGGCATTGGATTCGTAGTTTTACGGCAGTTAGAACTTTTATCTAGTAACTATCTCGAATCCGTTCTCGACCAGTAGCGGGAAGTAGTTTGTGTCGTGCTTTGTTGATCTCATTTTAACTACACTCAGGTATCGGTCTACATTTCTGCCTTCTCTCTCAAGGTTAAGGTGGATTACACCATCTGCCAGGAAATCTTCTATGCCATAAGTTCCAAACGTCTCTCCGTCCCTTGACATCTCCGAGATGAGGAACGAAGTCAGGCCAAGGTCTCTTAATTGCTCAAAAAAGAAGAATAACTCGTTTCTCGGATTCTGCATGTTGGAAAGTACATACAATGCCTGCAGGGAATCTAGAACCAATACTTCGAAACCCAAGCGCTCCTTGTATTTCTTTATTTGGGCAATAAGTGGCTCTATCCAATCGCCGCTCATTTGTTTTCCTAAATCCTTTCGAAGTTGTGATAAATCAACAACCGATATTCTTTCTTTGATGTCCTTAGAAGTCGAAACGTCCATTCCCAACCTTGCCATATGTTTAAGAAGATTTTTCTCTCCTTGCTCCAGCGTGATGTACGTACCCTTGTTCTTTTTTTCTTTTGCAGCGTGATATATGACATTAAACGCAAAAGAAGATTTCATCGTACCAGCGGCGCCGGATATCAATACTACATGACCTTTTGGAACGCCTCCCTCTAGGCGCTCGTCTAAGCCCCTAACATAAGTAGGCACTCTCTCGATTTTCATTTCAGATAGAATCTCTGTTTCCACAGGCATAAAAACAACTCCATATCGTTTTTTATTGTATCAATCCGTTTGTTTATATAGTTTTCTATGGGGCATCCAGTTTTCCCAATATTTTTGCAGCACATTGTTTAACTCGTCTTTGACAGGATGATCTACTGAACTTTTTGTTCTCCCTTCCATTGAGATAGAATTTTTACCGCCACAAGTATTCTGAATGCTATTACTACAAAATTCTCGATAGATTTTGTACGTACTATGAAATTCCATGAGGAATTTCATACGTTCATATGGCATTGTTCGACAATGCTATAGATCGTACAAACTTTGTACGACAAAGTTTGTAGATTTGGCTGTCAAAGATGAGTTTTAATACCTTAAAATACATCGACTGAAATACGAGGTGCTTCAAAATGATCGATAGGAAAAAAATAACAGAAATTGTCGGCAATTACGATATTTCAAAAATAAAGATTGGCGTAGTCGGTTCACACTCCGCGCTAGACGCGTGCGACGGCGCTGTTGAAGAAGGGTTTAGAACAGTGGCCATATGCCAAAAAGGAAGAGAAAAAACTTATTCTAATTATTTTAGGGCATCGCGCGACAAAAAGGGAAACATATTGAAAGGCATTGTAGACGAGGTTGTTCTCCTTGATAAATTCAAGAAAATGCTGGATAAAGACGTCCAGAATAAACTAATAAAGAACAACGTTCTATTCGTGCCGAACAGAAGCTTCACGTCATACGTAGGCATCGATGCCGTCGAAAGTGAGTTTGCCGTACCCCTCGTTGGAAGCAGAAACCTGCTGCGCAGCGAGGAGAGAGGCGGGGAGAAGGATTATTATTGGATTTTAAACAAGGCAAATCTGCCGCACCCGGAAAAGGTGGGCGATCCAAAAGACATAAACGAACTGGTAATCGTCAAACTCCCGCATGCTGTAAAAAAATTAGAGAGGGGTTTCTTTACTGCGTCTTCTTACAGAGAATACAAACAAAAATCGGAATCACTGCTTAAGCAGAACGTAATAACCAAATCCGACTTAGCCGAGGCGAGAATTGAAAAGTACGTAATCGGGCCTGTGTTTAACATCGATATGTTTTATTCACCTCTCGAAAAAAGAGGCAACGGACTTGAATTGTTGGGCATAGATTGGAGATTTGAAACAAGCCTTGATGGCCATGTAAGGCTGCCTGCCGCCCAGCAAATGACTCTGCTGCCCCATCAGTTCACGCCCGAATACACTGTTTGCGGGCATAACTCCGCAACGCTCAGGGAATCGCTTCTCGAGGATGCTTTTGAACTGGGCGAAAAATATGTGGCTGCAACTCAAAAATATTACAAGCCCGGTATCATAGGCCCGTTCTGCCTGCAGACATGTGTGGATAAAGACCTTAATTTCTATATATACGACGTCGCCCCGCGCATAGGCGGAGGAACGAACATCCACATGTCCGTGGGGCACCCTTACGGAAACGCATTGTGGAGAAAGAACGTAAGCACCGGAAGAAGACTGGCGATGGAGATAAGAAAGGCGGTTGAGATGGATAAGCTGGATGCTGTTGTGACATAAAAAAATGCAGCGTGAGGATGGGTAATTTAATCGCGCAATATTCAATCGGCTCTATGGCCTAAACATTCCTTCCCTCGCAAAATCCTCGCGCGTAGGTTTACAATACATCTCCTCGTTGGCTAGGTAGAACTTCACTTCCCTGCCGTTTTTCTCTGTCCTAAGTAAACCCGCGTTCATCATCAAATGGATATGGTAATTCGCGACCTGCCTGCTTTCTCCTATCCGATTCGCGATTTCTCCCTGAGTTATTCCGGGATTGTCCTTGATTAAATTGAATATGCCGAGTTGGAACCATGTCAAATCTGGGATGCCTTTTAATGGTACCTTAGCGTTCGTTGGATAGAACCTCTTGTATATTCCGTCGCGCATGGATTTTATCATTTCTTCCCGCTCTAAAGTTGCAAGATGATATGCGAGTGCGCCGTTCTTTAATTTCAACTTTTGCATAATTGTCGTGTAATTCTCGCCAGGGTTGGTTTGAATGTATTTGTAGATTTGTTCCCTTGCATAATGGTCTAACAGTTTAGACCTCTTTAATTTTGTATAGAGTGGGATGATGAACGCTATAAATAACTGCAGTATGGCATAGCGGCCAAATTCGGTTGCAACCAAAAATATTGTAACACCGACTGCGGCCCCGGCAGATGTTGCAGCTACCGTGGTTTTTAGTGAAGGTAATTTTATGCCCGACTGTTCATATGTAGGGTATTGTATCCATACTGTGATGTTATTAACATGTGTTTCATTGTTTAATCCTACCGCCATTAGTTTAATGACATATGCACCATTATCGCCAATTGTAAAACGCCCCATCCAAATGCTTTCAGTCTCCACCAAGGGAGATGTGTGGCTCGTTCCGTTAGGGTATTGGATTACTGCCGTAAGATATTGCATCTCGTCGACAGGCACAACTAGGATGGTTGTTGTGTTCGTGATATAATTGATAGTTATCTGTATATCCTTTGTTTCAAATGTAGTTATTGACGCTGCATCGTTTCTCTCTATCATTCTGACGACTGTTGAAGCTGTCAATGAAAAATTGTTATCTGCATCCACACCTGTCAAATTTATGGAATAATTGCCACCCGTTTCAGAATAACTTCTAACGCTTATATTTACGAAAATTGTGGTGCTCGGTGGAATAGCTACCGTCCTTGGAGATACGGATGCATTTAATTCTGCCGAAGAATCTATGATTAAATTCAGATATATTGTTGTATTATGGATGTTCCTTATGCTGGCCGCATAATATGAAGGGTTTTCCTTTTCTATGAGTATGATCTTTAATGCTTCTATTGTGAATGTTGGGGCCGTCGGAACTTTTTGAGCAGGTGAAGAAGGTTGGACAACGTTCACAGGGATCCTTGCAACTCTTTTTTCACCTTTTTGGCTTGTTCCGATGAGTACGAGTTCATATGCGCCAGTTACGTTTTGTTCTGCTGACATTTTGACGCTTATGTCTACTTGTTTTGATGTTCCGGGTTTAAGTGATATTGCTTCGAGAGTTGTTGTGGAATTCACGAGAGGTATCGGTGCTCTAAGCTCTGTGGTTATGGACAGGAAATCGTTTCCAGTGTTAGTTATAGAAACATTTACTAGTTTTTCTTGTCCTAATTCCACGACTATAGGCACAATTTCTGAAAACTCGAAGTCTATGCCTGTAGTGTCAATCGCAGTCAACAGGCTAACGCTCAGCGTTACTTGAGACGCAACGCCCGCAAGGGTAACGGATGTGCTGCCCACAACCTGAATCGCTGCCTGCTCGTTATTTTGTGCATCAACCGGTGCCGTAACTCTTAGCTTCACTATTGTTTGGTTAGCGTTGAGCATGACTGTGGTGTCATCTAAGGTTGCATTCCAGGCACTTGGAACATTTGCAGTAGATAGGTTAACTGATACGCTTCCCGATTCCGTAGAAAGCAATAATACATCATAGACTGCAGTAGCACCATTGCGAATTATCTGAAGTGGTTTTTCTATGTTTATTGAAAACGGTGCGGTATTGCTTATGTTCTTTACAACAGTGTATGTGCCAATCGATGTGGTGATTGTCCTTCCCCGTGTTGTTGTCGTTGCTATAATATAAATTGTAGCATTCTCGTCGAGTTTGGCGTTCAAAGGTGCCGTAACTTTTACATACACTTTGGTGGAGTTGGAAGATAGTGGCACGGTCTCCTCGCTCAAACTTGCAATCCAGTTTTGTGGAACATTTACTAATCCTAGATTTACAGTGACAGAGAGTTCGCTCGATAAAGTAATATTGTAATTTACTGATCTGCCGTTTCCTATCTCTTTATATTGATTATCTACCGCAAGCCGGCATGGGGCAGTATTTTTAACGTCCTTTACTACAGTATAGGTGCCAGCTGATCGGGTGACTGTTCTGTCTGGAAAACTTAATACGCCCTCTATTCGAATCAGCGCGGTTTCATTCATTTTTGCATCGATGGGGGAAACCACCGTTAATACGGCGGTCGATTGATTGTTTATGATATTCACCAGGCGTTTATCTAAAAATACTATCCAGTTTGTCGGTACCGTGTCTTTTACGACTGAAAGAGTAACATTTGTTGGTGTGCTGCTGGAAACAGTGATGTTGTATACCGCAGAACCACCGTTATAAACCTCCTGATATTGCGGTGACAGTATGATTGTAAAATCGTCAGTTCCAGCGCTAGCCGCACATTTTGTATTAGGAGGAAATTCTACGAGCGTTATACCGCATAGGGTAAAGACGGCCAGCAAAACCATGAGTTTTCTATAAAAATCCTTCATTCCTTTATAAATACAGGTATCTTCTATATAAAAAGATTGGTATAAATTTTGATGATTCGTTGTCGATTTAAGACATCTTGTGCCTGTTGCTGGCTTGATCTAGCATATGATTTTCCTGAGATTTGCAAAATTATGATTAATACTGTGGTTTTTTAGCGTGTGTCAGGAGCGAGATTTTGTTGTCTACCAGTATGTCGTCTTCTATGCGTATGCCACCGACGCCTGGTATATATAAACCAGGTTCCACAGTCACAACATTTCCCTTCTCTATTTTTCCTTTGGCTGTAAATGTGACGTTTGGGGATTCGTGTACGTCTAATCCGATCCCATGACCAGTTCCATGAACGAAATATCTGCCATAACCTGACTTGTGGAAAAGTGCTCTGGAGACACCGTCAATGCTCTTTAACGTCTTGTTTATCTTCGTATAGCGTATCGTCTTTTCCTGGGCTTCTAAAACAAGATCGTACATTTCGACTAGTTTTTTTGAAACCTTTCCGAGAAAATATGTTCTTGTTATATCCGAGCAATAACCGTCAACATAAACGCCGAAGTCGCATATTATCGGTTCTCCTGCCTTGATCTTTTTGCCGCCTACGTCGTGATGCGGAAATATGGAGTGCTTTCCAGAACCGATTATCGTTGGAAACGACATGCACTGGGCGCCTTTTTCCCTGAGCGCGTAATCGAGTTCATTAGCAACACTAGATTCACTTATTCCTTCTTCGAGAATTTCATCGACTAGTATTTTTGCGCCGTAATCCGCGATATTGCATGCTTTTTTTATCGCGTTGACTTCATCGTTATCCTTGCGCTCCCGCATTTTTGTTATAAAATCGTCAACTTTTACTTTGACGTTAGTAAGTTTTTCTTCGCTATCTATCAACACGCTTTTGATATTTTTCTCTCGTAAAACATTTTTGACTACATCTATACCTTTCCTTCCATCCTTTGGTATGTCTGGATACGGCGAAAAAATCTTGATGTTTTCGATAGCGGACTCCTCTTTTGCACGAAACTCTTCGAGAGATGATGCAATCGCACAGGGTTCGTCCTTTCGTGGAACAATAACATAACTCACTATCGGGGACGATGGTATGTGAGCACAGCAGAGATATCTTAAATTTCCAGAAATCTTCGATATGAAGGCGTCGTATCCCTTTTGTTCTAAATGGTCCTTGATTTTCGCCCATCTTTTTTCGTAGTGATATGCCATAAACTCAAATGGGGATTATGTTAAAACAATATGAAGGTTGTGATGATAATGTAAATGACATCTCTGAATCTTTATTATGATTTTGGTAATATTTTGTAAGTCGTTTTTTTTATTGGATATACTCGGAATGTGTTAACGCTCACGGACAGTCGGCTCATGCACGACTGTCCGTGAGCGCCACTAAATATCACGATAGGTGACATTCTTACATTCAAAAGTTAATAATGGTAGCTATCGTCTTTTTTGTGGTGTAGCGAACGAGCGAGGTATGCATTTGAAACAAATACCGACAAGCCAAAGTATAAGAGCGTACCGAGCGAGCAAGAGCACTCGTGCGCAGCCGAGTGCGAGTGAGCGTGTGCGCATTATGCATTTTCTAGATTTGACAAGTGTTAACAATCATGATTCAATTTGCGATGAGTAAAGTGGTGAAGTTAGAGTTTATCATCACAATATATCTGCGTACTATTCCAGATACCGTAATTTTTTATTATTGTCCAGCCGTAATATCTTATGATATAGGTTTCATTGTTGTAATTTTTATATGGTTTCTGAAAATCATAGCTGTAGTTCAAAGACTGACCTGGCGGTAAAACACTCCCATTAACACGAAATATCAAATCCGATGTTACCTCTAAGGATACATTGAAAGAATAGTTGCCTACATATACTCGTCCGTTTGTCCTAAATGGCAGGTAGTTTATAAAATCAAGACCAGTACCTGCTCCAGACCACAGTAAACCACCAACCCACCCACCGGAGCCGTAAAGTAGTCTGAATCCATCTTGTTTCGGCTTTAAATCACTATCACTATGACCTACAACTCGACATGTTGAATTCGTTTCATTGACAAAATATGTGGCTTTATCTACGAATTCTGGCCCATCAATATAATTTCCAGAAACCAATTCCGTGTAGTCGTATGACATAGCTTCCACGAAAAGAAAATCAAAGGTATTGCTTTCTTTTTTATTCGTACCAGTAAACCCCTCCGTCCATCCCGGCCTCGACGGCTCACTCCCGTTCTTCAGCATACCCTTCCACTGTTCATCCGTCAATCTGTTATTTATCGGCTGTTTGAACTCATAATACGAGAATATCGGTCCTGCCATCGAAGAAAGTGTGCCATTGGGATTTTCTACGACAATGATTACATAATCAACATACCCGACCGCTTCCTCCAGGCATTGACCGGTATTGCCATCCGTGTGAACGTCTGCAATCATTGTCGTTTCTTTACCGTCTGCCAAGATACTGTCTGTGAGGTATTCCAAAGTATCGCCGATTTCTCCTATCATTGTATAATCTGCATCAGTTAATTGAGTCTTGTTTAGTTCTTTATTTGATATACCTTTTAAATCTGCTATTAAATTTTTAAGAGAATTTAGCTTCGAGGCATATTCTGTGGTTAAAACATTGAGCCCGCTAAGGCCGCTGATAGTATCCGATGTGAGATTGTATAATCTGGAGTAAAATTCAGGTGTTGGTTCAACATAACCTTTTTCCATATCTTGGGGTGGGGCACCAGTAGCCATCGCGGTGTTAGATTGTTTGGCATACAGAATCGTGTCGTGCCTCAACTCAGTCCAAGAACCGAGGTTTGTGTTTAGCTTTTCATCCAGCCACGCATCGCTTTTCATAAACGTGGGATATTTTGAATCATTAAATTCTGAATTCAGCGAGTCTAATGAATAAAGCCAGCTCCAGTATAGATTCTGAGTCCAATTTTCTTCTGAAACATTTGAAAATTCGTTTCTCAACTTGTCTAATTGCACAGTGTAATTTGTGTATTCAGTATCGCCCTCTTTTTCCAGGATTTCGTTTGCCCTTTCCGAACCCAACACTGAGAACACATCTAGACCTCTTGGAAATGCCCTGCCGTCTCCAAAATTAGCTATGTATTCTTTAGTGAACGGGTCTCCTGTACCGGTATATTCTAAAACCTTGTTGAACACAAGCTCCTGGAACATATATGAATCTGGTATAAACCTCTGCCCCATTAGGCGCATAGCTAGTGTTGTATCCGATAGATCTTCGGATATATTAATCACGATCCACTCAGATGAGATTTTAGGTTTTGTTAGGTTTTTCAACATATTTCTTGCAGTTTCCAATTTGGAATTGTTGAGAAGCGCGCTATAATTCGATGTGAAAGTTCCGTAAACTTTGGAAGTAACGTTCTGGTAATCCATATATGTCAAATCATCAGAGTTTCCAACAAAGAATACCGTAATGTTGTATATGGCGTTCCACAAATCTGCCGCCTTATGATTATTGTATTTTGCATCTTTCATCGCATCCGCGATTAAGATTGCCTGTTCCGTTGATGCGCCGTATTTTACCTTAAACGGCATCCGCCCATACCACATCATCTCTTTGAAATAATGTTTCAATTCTTCCGAGCGCGTGTAGTGGCCTCTTGGCACGTATTGGGAATAATCTTCCATTTCAACAGACGGATCGTAATAATCAAAAATCTGGTAGGGAGATGGCCCGGAGTGATTTTCGATTAGCGAGAGTTCATTACTTACCAGTTGCGCTACATAACTAGGAATTGTTGCATTCGGGTCAATTAATTTCAATGCAACCGAGAAATAGGCAACGTTCTTCCTGGCAAGTTCCTTTAAGTTGGTGTCGGTTATGTTTTCATATTGCTGTTTTGCTTTAGTCAACAATGCGATAGTCATGTTTTTGCTGTAATTGATAAGATAGTTTTCTTCGATGCTTCTCAATAAGTCGTCGAAGAAAATATGGTATGTGTGTAATATTGAGTCAGTGGTTACGAATATGGGGATGTTGCTCCCTTTCAAGTCGTCATAGGCAGATGCGAAATTGTTATATTTGCTATTGTCATATTTGCTGAAATTTTGCACGCCCAATAACCAATTATTTGCCAGGGAATCGTTTTGCGTCTGGTTTAAATCAAAATAGGACGATATCGTATTAAGGGATGTTACATTAGATAGATTCAGTTGTGGCTGTGCTGTCCTTATCTCAATCCAAGTTTCGCCGCAGGGATAATGCGTGTCGTTGCATCCGTATAAGGTTGCGTTGATTCTGTAGAAACCGCTTGCGACCTGCGCGCCGTTATTGTTCGTTTGATTCCATTTAAACTGCCAAAGCGTTTTTTGTGAATAGGGGGCGATTCCAAATGGTACGATCTCGTCATTTTCATTCTGCCATACAATGTTTCCGTTTGAACCGTAGATTTTGACCACGTCGATGTTGTAACCAAAATTCCTAGAATAATTTAAAGAAACTAAAACGAGCGACATGCTCACATTTTCGCCGGTGTTGTAAATGTCTTTATTTGCGTCTATCCGAATGTATAATTGGGAAGGAATGAATGTTGGTTTGTTCGATATATTAACAATCATACTGTGGTTTGTGCTATGGCCATGCCCGTCATCCACAGTCAAAAAAGCATTATAATTTCCTGACTGGTTATATATGTGATTCGGGTTCGCGCCTGTTCCGTACGTGCCGTCGCCGAAATCCCACGTATAATTTAACGTATCGTTGTCTTGATCGTACGCCGAGGCACGAAATGCGACAGACTCTTCGCATTCGATAACAGATGCTGTCGTGCTCATGCTCGTTATTATCGGCGGACTATTCGCACTTGTTCTGTTCAGCGCTTTTACGACTATGCTGTGGTTTGAACTATGGCCGTGTCCGTCGCCCACGGTCAAAGTGGCTGTGTAATTTCCTGGACTATTATAGGTATGGCTGATGTTCATGCTATATCCATACGTACCGTCGCCGAAATCCCATGTATAGTTTAATGCGTCTGCGTCGGAGTCGTACGATGCGCTGCCGTCAAACAGCACAGTTTCATTAAAATTCATGGTTTGATTGATGCCGGCATTTGCTATAGGCGGGTGGTTTTCAACAGGTTCTGCTTCTGTCCTGCTCAATACCCTTACAAGTATGCTGTGATTTGATGTATGACCATGCCCGTCGTCCACAGTCAAAGTGACCGTATAATTTCCCGAATTGTTGTATTTATGACTAAGGTTCACGCCGCTTCCATAAGAACCATCACCGAGATTCCAAGTATAGTTTAATGTGTCTGAGTCGGAATCAGATGATGCGCTAGCATTAAATTTAACGGTATCGTTAAAATTCACGATTTGATTGAGTCCAGCATTTGCTATCGGTGGATTGTTTTCAACAGGTTTTTCTGACTCTGTTCTGCTCAGTACTGTAACGGATATGGTATGCGTGGAATTGTGCCCGTATCCATCATCCACTGTCAAGGAAACTGTGTAATTTCCTATGCCGCTGTATGTGTGGCTCGGATTTTTACCACTTCCATACGTCCCGTCGCCAAAATCCCAGGCATAGGTTAACATATCGGCATCTGGATCGTATGACGCGCTGGTATCGAACGGGACGGTTTCGTTATAATATGCAATTCGATCGGATCCTGCATTCGCTATTGGCGGGCGGTTTTCACTGGATTCTGTTTTCTCGAAGCAGCCCGAAAAGGCTGTCGTGGCCATTAATGCTAAAACCAGTATGGATATTATTTTCTTAGATGCAAAAGTCATGTTATTTCTTAGTTACAATAATATTAATATAAATAAATATTGGTACAAACGTGAAACTTTAATGAAAATATGACTGGTGGTAGGTTAATTCCTGTATCTTATCGGATCCTCACATCCCGCTTCCGCAAACCCCTTTAATCTCAGCAGACAACTATCACACTGTCCGCACGCAGTACTGCCGCCGAGATAACAGCTCCAGGTCATGTGATAAGGCACGTTCAGCGAATTTCCTTTCTTTATTATCTCCGCCTTTTTCATGTTTATCAAAGGGGTTTTTATTATTATTTTCGAGCCTTCCACTCCCTTTTTTGTTCCGAGATCCGCCATTTTCTGGAACGCCCTAAAATATTCCGGCCTGCAGTCTGGATATCCGCTGTAATCTATCGCGTTTGCACCTATAAAGATCGCCTTCGCCCCTATGACTTCGGCATAAGCGAGTGCGTACGACAGCATTATCGTATTCCTTGCCGGAACATAGGTGGTTGGAATTTCTCTGCTTATCTTTTTCATATCTCGGTTCTTTGGCACATTTATTTTCTTATCTGTCAGCGCACTGCCGCCTATCTGGTTCAGGTTTATTTCCATTATTTTATGCTCGGTGCGGTAATGTCGGGCGATTTTCTTTGCGGAGTCGATTTCTTTTGAATGTCGCTGGCCGTAATAAAAAGAAAGTGCGTAGCATCTAAAACCCTCGCCTATGGCGATGGCTAATGCAGTTGTGGAGTCGATGCCGCCGCTCAATAAAACTACTGCCTTGTCATTCATAGTTTCACGAGAAAGAGATATGCCGGAATTTAAACTTAATGATTTCTGATTGTTTGCATCCAGTGCTATAATGAGTGAGTATGCGACCAAAACTGAACGCTGCGACAATTATTTGTATATCTCTACCAATCTCTGATGCACCCCGGTAATCTCCATGTTACTGACTTTAGAGTTTCAAAATAAAAAGGTTAGCATAATGCCGATTATTAGAGGCTTCACAGACGAAAAAACTCATTTGCGACAGACCTTCAATGAACTAAAACCGGATGCGGTGGCAATATCTATTTCGGCTGGGGAGTATGCGGGAATAAAAGATGCGGATGAAAACAAGGAATTTGATAACGAACCCTCCAGTTACGATGAAATATACATGAACGGGTTGCGCAATTTTGGAGAAGTTAAGGCGCCGCCGCCTTGCTGGTTTGAAATAAACAGATTGTGTAAAGAGGATAATATACCAATCCGCCCCATCGATATGAGTGAAGAAGAATTCACAGACGCGTATTGCAACCTTGTGTCTACAATAGACCTGTTAAAATATTCATTCAAAATCAAAAGACTGCGCAAAACAAAACTTAAAGCTAAAAGCGCGGAGGAGTTCGTTACAAAGTTGGACAATATTACCAACTCGATAAAAGGTTTCCACAAATTGGAAACGAAAAGAGAAGTGCATATAGTAAAAAAACTCCAGGAATTAGGCGATGAATACGGCAACATACTGGCGATTGTTGAGTATGAGAGAGCAAGGGGCGTTTATGAAAAGTTTAAAAATAACCAAAAATAAATATTAAGATGAGCATACATCATACATTATAGTAATAAAGAAATAAACAGAGTCGAAGGTGTTATATTTGGCAAATCTCACTCCCAAGGAACTTGCACGCATCCGAAAGGAAGACGCTAAAAGAATGAAAATAGCAAAAGAAGAACGGGCCCGCGTTGCAAAAATCATTGAAAAAGAGAAAAAAGATGAGATAGAGCGATTAAAGGCGGGTCAAAGGGATTTTAGAAAAGAAGATGCTGAAAAACTCGCCTTGCTAAAAGAAGATAGAATGGTCCTTACGAGAATTGCCGAAGAAGAAAGAGAGAGAACGGAACGTGAGAGGAAGGAGCGGGAAGAGGAGTTGAAAAGATTAAGAGAACTTAATGATCCGAAAAAATTAAAAGCTAGAATGGAAGCGGAAGACGCACAACGTGCAAAAGCTCTCAAAAAACAGGAGGAAGAGAAGAAGAAAGTACTTCTCGAAGAGAAGAAGAGTGCTGAAACAGTAGCAGCATCCGAAAAAAGAGATATTGAAAAAGAGAAAGAAGAGCGTTTGATGCATTTAAGAATAGAGCATGAAGTTGCAAGGATAGAGCAGGAGAGTATAGCAAGGGAAGCGGAGGAGAAGAGAAGAAAACAGGAAAAAGAGGAGAAAAAACTGAGTGCGAATGTAGTAGAAGCGCGAAGAATAAAATCTGTATTAATCGACGCGAAAAGAGTGGTGGAAACTGTAAAAAAAGACCTCGTCGATGTAAAAAAGGAGATAAACGTTGAGAGGTCGAAACTCAAAAAAATAAATGATAAACGGGAGAGAAATCAGAAACTCAGGGAACTCATGCTCACGCAAAAAAGCGCAGAAAACAGAGTCAAACTTGCGTATAAAATATATGATGAAGCGAGAATTAAAAAAGTTATAAACAAAAATCTTCTCACGCAACTTGGCGTCAGGCCCGACCTGAAGGTGCTTTCAGCGGATTTCTGGAGAAAGGTTGAGGCAAAAGAGCGAGTGGAACTGGTGAAAGACAGAAGTTGGGCGCTAGAGAGCGTTTCTCGTACGTTCAAGCAATTGGAAGATATGAGCGCATCCATGGAGAAAAAAGTGGATATCAGAAAAGATGGTGCATTACATTTCTGGGGAGATAAAGAGAAAAAAGTAAGTCACGACGCCACAAAAAAGATTACAGGCAAAATATCGGAGGAAGACCTTGCTATAGGCGGTATGAAACTAAAGAGGAGAGAAGATATTGACAAGGGAATAGACCAAAGCAAACTTATGCTGACCGAAGTAGATAGGGCGGTAGATGATACGCTGCGGCAGATAGACAGGTCCCGAACGCTTTCTGCTTTAGAGGCGGATATTGCAAGAAAAGAAAGAGAAGAAATGCTTACCAGAGTTAAGAGTACGGACCTAAACTATGGTGTAAGGGATGTAGAAAAGTACTTAGCAGCAAAGAAGGGGAAAGATGCTAAAAAAGAAGCTGAGAAAGATATGGCTGCAAGAGAAAGAGCAAAACCAAAGTTGCAGGAGACGCAGGCGGCACGAAAACCAGAATACAAACGGATAGACGTTCGCGGCGGAAAAGAAGAGAGGAAACTAACTGGTAGCGGTGGGCATTTTACACTAGAGAAGCGGCCCGCAAAGGCTGATGGAAGTCTCTTAAGGCGAATGTTTGGACAACCTACAGCTGCTAAAAAAGGTCCTCCGGGTCAGCAGGCGAAGGTAGGGTATACGAGCACAGAGTTCGATTTCGACCATAAAGTATCACCTGTTAGCAAAAAAGTACCCCAAACAACACAGGACCAATACAAGTATAGCACTACAGAGTTTGACGTATCAAAAATACCACCTGCAGAGAGAGCGGGGGCTGCACAGCCCTCTTCGAGAATAGCCAAATCGATCAAGGAAAAAACGATGGGAGGGGTTCTTGTAAAAAAGTTTGCAAAGAAAGGCGTTATCCCCGTAGAGCATACAGTATTGGGAATGCCGCGTGGCGCGCCAATAGGGATGGGCACCTATCAAAAAACAAGTGTAAGTGCGCTTGGGTGGATTAACAAAACAGCTTTGCTTTCAACAGTTATTGGCATAATTTTTGCAATTGGCGGATTAATTCTTTATATCGCGGACGAGTTTATGAGTAAAAGCGTATACGCAATGGGTGTTGGCTCGATATTTTTGTGTTTTGGAATTTCTATGATGATTTATTCCACAAATAAAAGTAATTGGTTGATGAAAACCGGTTTTCTTGCAGTGAGCATCGGCATGTTCTTTACGAGCATGTCCATAGCATTTTATTTGTTCCAGAAATCCCTCTTTATTGTCTTCCTCTATCTGGGTGCGATAGGAGCAATATTCATTGTGGCTGGTATTTGTATCGAGTCTTTTGGTAGCAAAATAACAATTAGGCTGACTAGTAATAACTAGCAGCCTAAACGAGATCTATAATAATAGAATTTGAGAATTTCATTACATGGGTTTTGGTGCTGGTGGTTTACCCTTCAGTTGTTGAAGCTTCACCATGACTTCTCGGTGGTCTTTTGGCGAGAAATAACCTCTAAACTGTCCTTTCTGGTCTGTAACTACGATAGCATGAGGTTTTTTCGCGCTTATCTCGGTGGTGAGTTTTTCAACCTCATCGGTTTCCAACACATGCAATATGTTCGTGCTCATTAGGTTCATAGCCTTCAACTCGCCCGGGTTCTTGCCTTCGATTATGGACTTTAGAATCTCCCGTATGGAGATGACGCCCGTGGCTTTGTTGCTCTCGTTGAGCACCAGTATAACACCGCCGCCTGGTATTTTCATCAATTTTTCGGTGACTGTTTTTCCGGTTTCAGTTTCCTTTGCTGTCAAAAATTCGTCAGTTATGACCATTTCACTAACCCGCATTTTTTTCTCTTCTGGTTTCTTTTCAGCAGGTTTTGGTGCTGGTGTCGCACTCTGTGGCTTTTGTGGTTCTGGTTTTTTAATTTCTACCATATTAAATCCTCCTAAACTTACAGCGAGTATATGTGTGATTTTATTTAAACTCTTTGGTTGTGTTTTTTCTACGCTGGATTATGCGATATCAAATATTCATAGATGTCCACGAAACCGCCTATGCTCTTGCGTATGGAACATTTGTCCACCACGAATCTTCTGCCGCGTTCTATCAAGCCGTCTGACAATTGCGGGTCCGTGAGTAGCGCTTCGATTTTATCTGCTAGTTGCTCCTTGTTTCCATACTCGACCAGCAATCCATTATCCCCGTCTTGTATTACCTCGGGGATGCCACCGCTTCTGGCTCCGATTGTGGGCGTGCCAGATGCCATCGCCTCTATCAGCGATATCCCAAATGTGTCTGCCTTGGACGCGAGCACGAAGACATCGGACTCTGTCAGAAGCGACGTCTTGAAGTTCATGTCTATGAATCCCAGCTTTCTGGTGTGTTCTTCTATTCCCAAATGCCTTATCTGCTCGGCTATGGCGCTCTCGGCAGGTCCAATACCCGCCACCACAAGCGTGATATCAATCCCTTTTTTAAGAAGTATGGCTATGGCATCAACCAGCGTATCCACTCCCTTGTCGGCAGTCACCCTGCCTATGTATGTAGCTATGTACGGCGATGTTATGTTCAGGGCCTTGCGCACGTCAACGTCGCGCCTGTCCGGCCGAAATACGTTGGTATCTGTTCCGTTCCAGACAACCCTAACTTCCTTTTTGAACTTCCAATCGTCAACCAGTATTTTTCTCATCTTGTCCGTAGGGGTTGTGGTTATGTCGCAGTGTTCGTACAATTTCAGGTTGTATAGCCATGCGTACCTGACCCCCCTCTCGCTGGCCAGCACGCCCTTGAAGCCTTTGCACATTTCAATGAAATACGTATGCAGCGTGGCGACAGTCGGAAGTTTCAACTGCTTTGCGGCGATAAACCCCATCAGTCCAATCCCGAAAGGTGCGTGGATGTGGACAACGTCCAGCCCCAGCTCGTCCACCTTTTTTATGAACCTGAGCGGAAATGCGATCTTGTACTGTTCATAAAACGGAAATGTTATCGAAGGCGCCTTGTGAACATTGTCGATGTCTTCATATTTGTCCCCGCAGGTAAAAACGTGAGATTCGTGCCCCATGTCCCTGAGTTCCTTCTCCATGCTGGCCACGTAAGTAGCCACTCCGTCCGTTGTCGGTACGTATGTTTCGCTAAATAGCCCTATCTTCATATCACACCTCTTTTTTCTAAAATTTACTCAACATTTACTATTTTTGGGTTTGTATCACCTTTTATTCCTATTCTCTTCGCTTCTTCTATCTGCATGAAACAATCTACGCCTTCGTGCAAGGCGTTCAACTTTTTCCCGATTTTGTTTATAATCGCCGCATCGACCGAGAGCGGGGAATGCGACGCAAATATCCCGATGTCGTCCAATACTGGTTTTCCTGGGTTAGAAATACAGTCGCATTCTGACGTGATGTCCTTGGCGAAATTAACGAACGATACTTTTCCTTCCTTGAATGTCGACAAAACGCCTTTTGCCGCAGATGCGAGGGCTTTAGAAATGTTTGATATATTTTCCAGTTTTATCGCCTCCGCGGGGCATTCAAAAATGCACGCCATGCACCGGGTGCAGTTTTTCGGTTCCATTTTTGCTTTTCCGTCAACTACCTCGAATAATTTAAGAAAACAAGTTTCTGCACATGTGCCGCAACCAGTACATTTCTCTGCGTCGATGCAAATATCTATGGCCTGATGCTGCTGCATCTTGCATCTTTTTGTGGTGCAACCCATAGCTAGGTTTTTTATTGCTCCGCCGTAACCTGCCTGTATATGGCCTTTTAAATGTGTTACCACTATCATGGATTCAACTTCGGAGATTACGCTTGCTACCTCTATCTCTTTTAACAATCCTTCACTCTTTACAGTTACGCCGTCCCTGCCGTTTAAGCCATCTGCGGGAATGAATGGTGCAAAACCGAAACCGTGTGCCAATGCATTGTTTATGTGATCCACCGCATTGTTCCTGCGCCCCCTATACAAGGTAGTGGTGTCCGTCAAAAACGGTTTTCCGCCTTTTTCTTTTACCATCTCTACAATTTGATGAACGAAGAACGGCTGTACGTAACCAGGGTTTCCAAGTTCCCCTACGTGGAGTTTAATCGCTACGGGGCTCCCTTTTTCAACAACATCAAATATCTTCGCTTCCTCGTACAGCTTCTTTGTTTTCTTGAGCATTTTGTTGTCTGGATCCCATTTCGTAAAATAAACGTCCATGATTATCCCAACGTGTATCTGGTTAGAGATATATAACAATTTACAAATTTGATATATGCATTTATTTCTTTCCTCTCACTAAAATAAAGTTTCCGATTACAAGGATCGCTACCAAAAAAATAACAGCGATTAACAACTGGGCGATTAGAACATTAGAAACAAATACATCTTTCAGAGAGGCGGGCGCGTTAACCTCCTCGCCGGCTATCTCCGAAGGTTCGAGTGTAGTGTTGTACCAAGATGTCCCCTCCAGTACTGAAATAGGCAACATAGTTGCATTATAGCCACTCGTGGTAATAAATAAAACAGTATTCTCGCTTGCATAGGTGTCGATTTCAAAGTAGCCAGTAAAGTCTGTAGTTGCGGTATCGCGCGTATTGACTCTCTCGCCCGCAACGATGATGTCGACAATAACTTTCGCATCAGCGATTGGCTGGCCGCTTGTATAATTTGAAACATAACCGTGAATCGTGGCGTTGTATGGCGGGTATAGTGTGATATTAAACCACATTGTCTCGTCGCTAGAGGTGTTCAAAAATTCACCGTATTTAAGGTAACGCGCATCCAATATTGATAAGGATGCGTAACCACTCGGGATTTTTAAGGTGTAATAGCCGGTAGAGTCTGTGATCGTAGTATTAGAAACTCCGCTTTCCACATTAAAGATTTTGATCGAAACTCCGTTTACGGGTACGCCATATATATCTTCAACATAACCGCAAACGACTCCCTCTCCCGTTGAAACAGCTTCAGTCCGCATAGCAGGTAGAAAAACAACAGATATGAAAAACATGACAAGGAACATAGTCTTGATTTGATTCATGCCGCTTCCTCAAAGATCATATCTTTCCCAAACCACCGCATAGTCCGCACTTATATTCTCGTCCTTTTTCTTTTCCGCTTCCGTTACATTCTCTGCACTTGCCGGCACCATGACAGCGATAACACACTTTCGAGCCTCCACACACCTCGCATGTCTGCGTGGTTTTACAGTATTCACAAACGCCAGTACCCTCGCACTCATTGCATTTTCCGCTCCCCTGGCAGTAGTCACATGCAGTAGCCAGATGTTCCCAAACCACTCCTCGACCGTTGCACTCCGGGCATATTCTTTTTCCGTCAGGTGTAACTGCAGGTGCTGCTGGTTGCGGTGGTTTTGTTACCGGCACACTAACCTGATGAGTTACGGAGCGTGTTGTGATGGGGCGCGTAGGCACAGTGTGTGTCACAACTGGGCGCGTAATTTGAATATCCTGCACTTGCTTTTTAATAGGCTCCGTTTGTATAGTGGTATGCGGTATTGACATAGTGTCTTTTGTAATCTTTTTAATGACGTCTGGATGAGGTGCTGTAACTTCCGTCGCTAATTTCTTGTACCCACATTGGTGACAGAACATCGCACCATGAACGAATTTATTACCACACATCGGACAGTAATTCATATCGACCGCTCTTGCGTATAGATTTTAGGTAATAATAATGTTTCCATTAAACCCACGTAACGTTCAATCCGTTATGATAACTGGACAAATTTTCTGAAAATATATGCGGCCCATTTTAACCAGTACATAAGGGTAGCCAGGTTCTCAAGAAATATTCAATTTAAAATCTGCTCTTTTCAAATCTCCATTCAACGGCGTCTCCGTCGTTTATCTTTTTTTTATCCGAGGCTACTTCGCCGTATGCGCCGTTTACATAATACTGCCAGTATTTGCTATCCTGCCCGTTGTATGTCCCGTTTATTGAGGTGACAAATTTTGCATCAAACGAACTATAATGAACATATGTTACTGTGAAATTCCTTTGAACGGAACATTCTCTCAATATGTCAAAAACAGTGTCGTTGGTTGTAGTTACATTTAGGTATTCTATTGTCCAGTTATCTCCTAAGATTGTGAGGTTTGCTGTAACCTGTTTCCTTGTGGTTTGATCGGAAGATAAACAACCAGAAAATGAGGAAGAAAACAGCATGATAAGAACAAGCATAAGCGCATATTTTGGGTTATATCCGCCAATCTTCCAGCAGGTTGTCAAAGGGCTTGGCATACAATCCAGTCTGAATAATTAGTTAGTTGGGGATGGCGTCTTCACTAACATCTCAAATTTCTGTTTTGCACATATTTTATTTGTTCTGGCGGTGTGCGCCAACACCATCGCCGGAAGACCTATTGCCACAAATGTAAATACGCCCGATATTGTATGGTATACCATAAATGGCACGCCAAGAGCATATACCGCTAAAAGTGTATTCAATGTATGCGGGTAAAGCAGGTACCACCAGCCGAGATTTGTCCATAGATCGTAGATTAATACAAACCCTACGCCTAGGCCAGCAACCAAAGCAACAGTTCTTGAAGTCATGCACGTTAACCTATTTTTTACTGGTTTCTTCAAGAGTATGCCAGCAACCGCAAGCATCGTGAAACCGGAATAGGTGAAAATTGTTATCCTATACATTCCATCACCCATTATGGGATTTCCGAGCATCAGATCGCTGAGGAATATCGAAATAGGTGCAACAAGTATCCCAATACTGCTTCTAAGTAACATAACTCCGAGGAAGGCGGTGACAGTAATAAGTTCAAAGTTCGGGAACGGTTGGATGCTACATCCAACTAAAGCATACCTGCCGGCAGAAGCAAATAAAACTAGCATTGCCGCCAGTATCATATCTTTCTTATAATTTTCTATGTTTCCAAAACGCATAATTACACCCTATTATGGAGAATGATGGAGATTCATATAAACTTTGTTATGTCTTGTATTCCTCGAAATATTTCATCTGCTTATCCATCACTGTATAATCCAGATACGGACTGACGTCCATCGCCATATTGTAACAGTTTGCGGCTTCGTCGAATTTACCCAGTGCGTCGAGGGCCACGGCCTTGCTGAACCAACCCATGGCTAGGTTTGGATCCATCCTAAGGGCTTTATCGTAACACTCGATCGCCAACGAAAGCCGATTCATTATCTGCAGAGTGATTCCACGATTCAACCACGCCTCCTTGGATTTCGGATTTATTTCTATTGCCCGTTCAAAATGTACCAACGCACCCCGATAGTCGCCGATTGTGCCGAGCAGTAATCCCTTATTGTACACCGCGTTCTCGTTGTTGGAGTTAAGGCCTATCGCCCTATCATAACACAACAACGCCTCCTCGACATATCCGGACATCCTGAGTGCGTTTCCCTTATTATACCACACGGTTTCTAGATTTTGGTTGCTCTGCAGTATATCATCATAGCATTTTACTGCTTCTTTGAGCATGCCCAGAGTCACGTAGGCATTTCCCATGTTTTGCAAAACTTCTTCGTTGTACCTGTCTATTTTTAGAGCCTGTTTATAAGCCTTTATCGCGTCCTCGAATCTCTCGAGAGATATGAGAATCTGCCCTTTCTGTTTCCACACGTCCAAATTATCTTTGACTTTTATTGTAACCTTGTCGAAGCACTTCAGCGCTTCTTCGAGTTGCCCCTGCTTGAATAAGATATTTCCCTTGTTGTACCACACATCCATGGCTTCGGGGTTTAAAAGCAGAACAACCTCAAAACATCTTAACGCTTCTTCAAAGTTGTCGAGCGTTAAAAACGCAACTCCCTTATTGTACCATGCATACTCGGCATTGTGGTCAAGTTTAATCACTTCTTCATAAGATTCTATTTCCTCTTTTATCAGTCCCATCTTTCCGAGCGCTACTCCTTTATAATACCATGCTGTAGTGCTTTTCGAGTTCATAGATAGGGCTTTATCATAACATTCTAACGCTTCCTTAAAGTTGTTCATCTCTGCAAACGCATTTCCCTTATTGACCAATTCGTCTTCGTCTTCAAATCCCATATCATCTCCAATTGCCGTGCTCATGTTTTTACCTCCTTCGCCCATTAAGTTCCAAACATAAATTACACTTCGTAATTAACCGATCTTTTCCCATTTTAATAAATCCAACACCTTAGAAAGGCTGCTTCCTCTCTTAATCTCTTCTCGTATCCTGTTCTCAGTTTGCATAACATCTATCGCCCTATTAGCAATTTCTACAGCCCTCTCCCTGGGAACGACAACGACACCGTTCTCGTCGCCGATTATCCAATCACCAGTTCGGACCGCCTCGCCTCCGCACAATATCTCGCAACCAATTTCTCCATGCCCTTTTGGCTCGCCAGCATTAGGCACTATATGTTTTACAAAAATCGGGAAGTCCAAGTTTTTTATGTGCGGGATGTCCCTGCAGGCGCCATCTATCACGACTCCGGCAATGCCTTTGACCCTGCAACTCCACGATGCTAGCTCTCCCCATACCGCAGTTTGCCCCCCGCCGGCGTCTACAACCAAAACGTCGCCTTTCTTTGCATGATCAATCGCTTCTACGGCCTTTGCCCAATCACCATTCATAGTCCTGACTGTGAGTGCCCGTCCAACGACCTTGACTCCCTCTTTTATCACAGGAGTTATGCCCTTCATCGCACCTTTTCTATGCATTGCATCAGAGATATTGGCTGTAGAAACCTTTGAAAATACCTCGAATAAAGTATCCTCGCCGTGTTTCTTAAACGATTCTGAGTGAATTGCTCTTTTTTCTTTCATTGCAGTTTTAATGATTTTTGTAGCGCTGCTAACGTCCTCGGCTTTTGTTATAGCGCTGCCTACGATTAACACAGATGCTCCCGATTTTATAGCCTCTACCACGGTTTCGGAGTTTAATCCTCCGGCTACTGCAATCTTTATCCTTGTTATTCTTGCTATTTCCTTCAGTGTTTTTAACGAGATTCTACCAGTCATCTGCTCATCTATGCCTATGTGAAAACATATACAATCTATGCCGAAACCCTCAATCTCTTTGCATCTAGCGGCAGGGTTTTTTACGCCCAACAAATCAACCATTATTTCGCAACCATATTTTCTCGCAGCACGTACAGATTCTTTTATCGTTTCGTTATCAGCTACGCCCAATATGCAAATAACATTGGCACCTGCCTTAGACGCCATTTCAGTTTCATAGGCACCAGTGTCCATAGTCTTCATGTCAGCAACGATAACATGATGCGGAAACTTCTTTTTCATCTCCCGTACTGCGTTCATGCCTTCGCTTTTTATCAATGGAGTGCCTACCTCAATCCGGTCTGCGCCGCCTTCTATCGCTTCTTCAGCAATCTGCAACGCCCTATGAAGTTGCATTGTATCTATTGCCACTTGAAGGATTGGTTCGCTCACAATAACCAGTAGGAACGCTTTGTTTAAAAAAGTAACGCACAACGAAAACGACTCGTCTGGAAGGTTGACCGTTGATTTAACGGCATCGGGGAGACAAAGATTAATATATGGTATGCATAGTTTGAGGAAGAGATTGTAAATAATCGAAGATGCTGAAAATTTAAACAATATAAACAATGATTGGAGTTGAACTAATGGTTAAATTTCGAGAGGCAGAAGCTAGATTGCTGACCAAAAACATATGCATGAAGTGTTACTCAAAAAACCCGATCAGAGCCACAAGATGCAGACGTTGTGGCTATGAGGGTTTGAGACCGAAGGCCAAGGAGAGCAGGGGCGGCGCATAATCTAGGTTGATGCTGATTGCGCAAAGGTTAAAGTTTCTCGACGTCGGATTATTTAAACAACCTGTTCTTTGTATAGACGCTTGATGGGTTTTTCCGAATTTTTTCGAACAAAATATTTTAATCAGAGAACATGTTATGTTAACCAATGGACGTTCATACCCTCGCAAAATACCCATTTCTTCATGAGACTTTGATATACATCAAACAAAAAAACATCACGCTCGAAAATTTGATTCACGACAGGGCATTTGCAGAAGCCCGCGCATGTGGAAAAAATAGGGTGCTGGAAGTAATAGACAATAGAGAAATAAAACAAAAACCTCTTCTGAGAGAGTCAGAATCTCTGATGGAACTTCTTGAATACGTTGTATCCAGGATAATAGTTTCTTGCGTCAACGACAGTCATCTCATAAGATGGTATGCGCTGGCAGAAGCAATTAAAGCGAACAGAGAATTGGAAAACGAGGAAATACAATTTGCACTAAACGCCGCTTCGGAGTTGAGCATAAATGCGCTGATGGACGACGGCATCGTAAAGATTCATTTTACCGATTATCTGAAATATTCGTCTCAGATCAGGGACAAAGAATGGAAACTGGTAAACCGGGATTTAGTCGGCGGGTATGTGTTATTGCCGAAAGAAAAATTTACACGTCTTCTGAGAGAAGCTTTAAGAATGAAGTTCGAATCGGAACTGCCGTTGCCTGTAACTAAAGAGATAATCTCAGCGTTTCAAAATGATGTAAGCGAGATAAAAAATAAAGTCGAAATAATGAAAAAAATGTTTGAACCGAAAGGTTTTGGAAAAATGAGCATAACAAAAATGCCACCATGCATGCGGCACATGTTGGGCATGATACAGAATGGTGAAAATCTCAGCCATATGGGTCGATTCTCCTTGACCACTTTCCTTCGCGTAGTGGGAGCATCATCAGAAGAAATCATTAAGATATTCGCTACAGCACCCGATTTCAAAGAGAGCATGACAAGATATCAGGTAGAGCACATCACCGGCGTCATTTCCAGCACAGAATACACCCCGCCCTCTTGCAGCACAATGAAGAGCCACGGTGTTTGCTACAACCCCGATACTTTATGTAAACAGGAATGGATGGGCCATCCCTTGAAGTATTATAGATATAAGGAACGGCAAAAGATGAAGGCAAAGAAAAAATAATAAGTTTATGCGATACATTTGTTTGTCAAAGTCACATAAAGTCGTCTATCTTCATTTTCTTTTTAACTACATTCTCATTTTTAATAGGTGATTCTTTTACCACAACTTCGCTGTCAGCCATCACGTCTTCGTCCCCGGCTCCATTTTCATTGTCATTTTCTTCTTCTTTTTCTCTATCCCATTCAGCAAACAGGGATTTTTGCTGGACTCCGCTGAGCAGGGATTTTTCGCTCCAGCCGAACACATCGGTTACCCTTGAAAGAGAGAGGGCAACCCTTGTCGCATAATAAGTCCAATCTGGAGTGTGCTCGAACCTTCTGCCTTCGATATATGGTTCTATATCCATGTGGTCCTTTTTGCTGTCAGTAACGATGTATGCGACCTTCATTCCGGGCGTAAATTCGTAGCCCAGTTCCTTCATCTTTCTGGCCGCTCGCACGTTTGCAAGGCTGTCCGGGTCCTTGTAAGCCCCTTCGGTTTGTGCTGTTCTCGATATAACAAGCTTTTCTAGCGGCACGTTTCCTGTTTTGATGTCGTCGATAGTCTTCCTTGCTACTTTTACAGCATTCTCCTCGCGGCCGGACAGTATCTCATCGAATACCGCGGATAATGCTTCGCTCTGTAAGTCGAAAGAATCAGTTCGCCTGATTTCATAGCCCCGTATTATAACGTCCTCTTTTGGCCATAGCGCCTTCCCGATGTATCTTTTCTTTTTGCCATGCGAAAAGAACGGCTCAAGCACCTTTTCGAACTCAAGAACAACGCCGTCCTTTGAGAACCGTTTAGAGATTTGCTGTCCAAATTCTACGGTGTCCTTAAGGTTCTGATGCGGCGACTGGAAGAAAATGCTGTCTGTGTCCGAATACATCACGATCAAACCTTCTTCGCCGAGCATTTTGATTACGCCCTTGATGTTTTCTCGTGCGAACGCTGTTATGCTTGCGCCTATGATTGGATTTGTAAACCTGTAAAAGGAGCTGGCGAACACGCCGTAGAATGCATTCATAAGAACCTTTACCGCATTTTGAAGGCCTTCGTAATACTCCGTCTCTTCCTTGTTTTTACTTTCCCTCATCTTTTTTTTGATTGAATCCCTTTCCGCCATCAGGCCTTCCAGGATTTTCGGGAGCAGGCCGGTTTTTTTGCTCTTGTCTAGGAACTTTGCGCCGGTTGGTGCAACTATGGTTCCGTCCTTGCTTAACGTAGTAAAACAGATGTTATTGCTGATTATTATGCTGGGATACATGCTCTTAAAATCCAGCACGCATACCCAATGGAACACGCCGGCCTTTATGTCGTGAACGTAGCCACCCTCTATTTTGTCCTCTTTTTTTTCGTGCCTGGTCATCGGCACCGCGGTTCCGCTTTTGTCCGCTTCCCGGATCAATATCGAGTCTATAAGCGAAGATGTTCTTCCGTTTGTCACATCGTCGAGCGGCAGTTTGGATACCGTTGCCAAGTCCATGTCCTTCTCGATCGTGTGAAGCTCTTCCAAAATACGAAGTGCAAGTTCTGCATCCTTCGTGCAGTACTCTACTACCTCATCCGGGCGTTTCTTCCATTCTTCGTCTATCTTCATCCGGTCCACATCGAGTTTTTCCTCGTTCAAAAGCAGCTTCGCGACATAATTCAACGTTTCTTGTTTGGGCCTCAGTGTTTTTTTTATGCTCAGCCAGGCATCTACCACGATTCTGCCGCTCAGCCGCCAAAAGCGTTCGCCGCTGCTTTTCGGTACGGAAAAATCCCTTCCCAAACACAAAACATTCTCGATGTTATTCGCTTTCGCTCTTTTCAAAATCTGCGGGATGTCGTAGCCGCCGATATTGTAGCCGGTGATTATGTCGGGATCGTGTTTTTGCACCACTTCGGCAAATTTGTTGATGATCTCAGTTTCAGAACCGGTTATCTGTTCATTTAATAGTTTCCCGTCTTTTCTGATAACACAGCATATCGTGTATATGGTTTCATTAACAATGCTGTTTTCTATGTCAAAGCTCAGGATTTTCAATTTTGGTTTAAACGCCTCGCAACTTTCGAATTTTTCGGCGGATATCACAATGTCCGTGCAATATTCCTTTGATATCTCGGTGTTTTCTATGTCACCGTGCACCCTGACGCATGAGCCTAAATCATAATCATAGATGAATCTGTGGTGGAAGGGTATGTCGGCGGCAAAAACATTAGAGTGATAAGCATATCGCCTTCTATACTCAGGCACGAGCCAGGGGTATTTAAGAATGACCTTGGCGCAATCCTTCTCTTCATAATATATCTTCAATTTGCATTTTTGCACGTCCAACACATTCGAGTCGTTTTTTAACTCGTTTATAACCTCTTGCGGCGGGGCAGTCATGTAAAAATAAGGGCGAAACTCTGAAAACCTGATGGTTATTGATTTCCCGTCCTTTGTTTTGCCGTACAATTCAACGACTACCTTGTCGCCCTCTGCCGAATACGTCCCTGTTAACAGTCTTACGTCCCAAGATTTCATTGCAACCTCTAGGATATTTATCGCTGATATTTATCGTCTAAGAATTTTTTCATAACTTCAATAGCGCAATACTTTCCGCACATCGTACATCCCTTGCTGCTTTTCGACCGCGAATGTATCTTCATCGCCTTCTCGCATTCCAAAGCATATCTAAACTGGCCTTTCCAGTCCTGGTGTTTTCTCATTTTTGCGAGTTCCATGTCCCGTTTATTCAAGCCGTACTTTATGGAATCTCCCACGTAAGCGGCTATCTTGGCCGCAACAACGCCCTCCCTGACGTCGTCTGCTGTAGGAAGGCCCAGATGTTCGGACGGCGTTATATAGCACAGGTAATCCGCACCCGCTCCCGCAGTTATGCTTCCACCTATCGCCGCCGCGATGTGGTCATACCCGACTGCAACATCTGTCGGGAGAGGCCCCGCAACAAAAAGGGGGCGGTTGCCGGTGATTTTGTTATGTAGTTTGACGTACGGCTCAATGTCATTTATCCAAACATGCCCGCCCATTCCCTCTACGATCGTCTGAACTCCAAATTCGTTTGCCTTTTTTGCAAGTTCTGAATTTCTTTTTATCTCCTCTATCTGCGGCTTATCGCTTCTGTCGTGGATGCAACCACTGCGCATAGTGTTTCCAAGAGACAAAACAACGTCTTTCCTTTTTAGTATGCCTAGAAATTCTTCAAAATTTTCAGCGACGGGGTTCTCACGCGTATGCTCGAGCATCCATGCAGCAGTCATTGAGCCGCCCTTAGAGACCACGCCCATAATCCTTTTGGATTTCCTCAATGTCCTGAGCGTTTTTAGCGTAAATCCAACATGTAGCACTACAGAACTTACGCCGTCATCGACGTGCCTTTTTACCATCTTCATTAAATCGTCAATTTCCGTTTCCTTAAAGGAGCCACACTCCACGACTGTTTGATAAATGGGGACTGTCGTAATGGGCGCAGACACGTTCCTCATAATCATTTTTCGTATCTGGTCAATTTCGCCGCCCATCGAAAGGTCAGAGATCGTGTCCGCACCGTATTTCTCAGCTGTTCTCGCTTTCTCTATCTCCGCTTTAACGTCAATAACATCGGAAGACGTGCCGATATTTGCGTTGATCTTTGTTTTCAATCCTTTTCCTATGCCAAGAGGTTTGTGCCCGTCTCGGACCATAATCACAGCTTCGCCGTTTGCTACTTTTTCGCATAAGAGTGTCTTGCTTATGTCTTCTCTAGAAGCAACAAATTTCATTTCTTTTGTGATTCTTCCAGTTTTTGCCATTTCAATTTGTTTTTTCATGTAACACCCAAGAAGCATTCAGTGCCTAAAACACCTAACTCTCGTAAACACCATGGCAATATTGTGCTCGTTTGCGGCGGCTATGACTTCCTGGTCCCTGATAGAACCGCCAGTGTGAATTATGGCAGTGACCCCCGCCTTTGCTGCCTCGTCGATACCGTCCCTGAACGGGAAGAATGCATCCGATGCAAGTACTGAACCTTTCGACTTGTCACCTGCTTTTTTCGCGGCTATCCAGACTGCATCTACCCTGCTGGTTTGCCCGGCACCTATCCCGACAGTGTGCCGATTTTTAACGAGTACGATCGCGTTCGATTTCACGTGCTTTACGACCTTCCATGCAAACAACAAACTGTCTAGCTCTTCTTTGGTTGGTTTGCGAGTAGTGACAAATTCAATCTTGGAGGCGTCCAGTTTTGCGGTATCCTTTGTTTGAAGCAATATTCCGCCGCTAACCTTCTTTATGTCAATTTCGCTGTCGGGTGTTGTAGTTTTTTTGGTTTCCCCGATTTCCAGAATCCTGAGGTTCTTCTTCTTTTTTAAAATTTCCAATGCATCCGCCTCATATCCGGGTGCCACCACTACTTCCATAAACGTGGACGCGATTTCCTGTGCGGTCGGAGAATCCAACTTTCGGTTTAAAGCGACAATACCGCCAAACGCTGAAATTGGGTCGGTAGCATATGCCGGTTTGTAAGCATCCATAATGGAACTATCGCATGCCACGCCGCACGGAGTTGCGTGTTTAACTATGACAGCGGTGGGTTCGTCGAATTCTCTGAGCGCTTCCAGCGCGCCGTCGGTGTCCAGGATGTTATTGAAAGAAAGTTCCTTTCCGTGAAGCTGCTTCGCATTGCTGATGTGTGCATCACCAGTGGAAAATATATCGTGATAAAACACTGCTTTTTGATGAGGGTTTTCCCCATATCTAAGCGGATATGCCTTTTTATAAGCTAAAGATAGTGTTTCTGGGAATTCATGTGCTGTTCCTTCTTTGCGCTCACCGCGGTTCTTTAGATAATTGTGTATCAATTTATCATATTCGTGCGTATGTCCGAATGCCTCAACGGCTAACTTATATTTTGTTTCTGTGCTAATATTTCCATTGTTACTTTTCAACTCGCCCAACACTTCATTGTATCTGTCCGGATTCACGATGACAATCACGTCTTCAAAATTCTTTGCGGCCGCGCGTATCAGTGTCGGGCCGCCTATATCTATATTCTCTATTGCTTCCTCTAAAGATGCTTCCTTTTTGCTTATCGTTTCCGCGAAAGGATACAGGTTTACAACCACCATGTCTATGGGTTTTATCTTCAGTTTCTCTAACTGCTTCATGTGGGTTTTGTTTTTGCGCTGCGCGAGAATCCCGCCGTGAACGGCAGGGTGCAGGGTTTTTACACGCCCGTCCAGCATCTCGGAGCAGCCAGTGACGTCGGAAATCTGGATCGCGCGTATGCCCGCGTCAATTAAACTCTTATATGTTCCCCCGGTAGAGATGATCTCAGCTCCCATATTCTGGAGTTCTTTGGCGAATTCTATTATTCCCCGTTTGTCGGATACGGAAATCAGCGCTCTTTTGATAGGCATCAAAATCATCCTTTTTTACCGATAGGGATATATCATAATTACTTAAAAGCATTAGCGTTCAATTCATAGCCCAAAATTTTGCAGTTTAGACGCTTTATAAACATCCAAACATTTTTTAATCGATACGGGATTGAGTTAAAGTTGATGGGAAAATCCAAAAACAAAACAGCATTGAAGGTATTCGCTTTAATTGTTGCAGTGACATTGCTCAGCGGCTCGCTGGTGTTCTTCTGGTATAAAACCCAAAGCCCGATTAATGAATTTCTAACTGTGGGATTTGATGAAAACAGGGCATATCAGGATGAGGTTGCTTTATTGTCGAACGGCCCCAGAATGACGGGTTCTGAGGCTGGAAGAAAAGGTGCAGAATACATTGCCGCACAGTTCAGGAATGCTGGATTAAAAAATGTAATGATAGAAGGCTTCCCCACTACGATGTTTGAAGTGGAGAAGGCAGAGGCAAAGATATTGATTACTGGTGCGTTTGGAAAAGTAACCCTGGATGAAAAAGAGATAGAGCATATAAAAGATTTCACTGTGATAGGTTACTCTGGTTCTACCTCTGGAACCGAGAAACTCGAGATTATCTATATAGGTAACGGGAGCACTTCCGATTTTCAGAATAATGATTTGAAAGGCAAAGCTGCCCTCGTATCGAATTTAGACACGTCGATATTCGCGAGACAGTGTATTGATGCCATGGATGGCGGTGCTAAGGTGTTGATCTTAATAAACGACGTGTATGGAGGAAACACCACCAATTATGCACCCATATACAAGAGTTGCGATGTCTCGGATTCTAATGGCGAGACCGTGCCAATCGTAGATGTCTATCCGAATTTCAACGTAGTGACGCTAATGGTTTCAAAGGGCGTCGGCGACGATATAACAAACGCTGTTAAATTTAAAGTGAAGAGGGCGTTCATTGAACTAGATATTAATGTATGGCGGGGAAAAAGAGATACGCTTGTGGTAACCGGCGATATTGTCGGAGTGAAATATCCCGACCAGTTTATTATGATAGGTGGACACCATGATACTGTGTATAATGGCCCGGGTGCAGTAGACAATACGTGCGGCGCAGTAACAGTAGTAGAGATGGCAAGAAACCTGGCTAATTTTAAAGTTGAGAAAACGATGAAGTTTGCAACCTTTGGCGGAGAGGAGGAGGGCCTCTTTGGTTCAAGAGCGTGGGTAAAGGCACACAAAGAAGTTGTGGAAAAAAACCTGGTAGCCTACCTCAACTTGGATATGCCAAATATAAATGTGGATAAATTGCATGACAATACATCATCGATAGCGGTTAGTACTAATGATTCTATCCCTATCTTTAACGCGATAAAAAATTTTACACTTGAAAGTTATCCAAAATTTAAGAAATACCAAACAGATATTGTTTACGGTAAAATGATTGGGGGTTCGGACTACGACCCCTTCAGAAGACTTAACAAGACGACATCGTCATTCTGGGGAAACGGTTTGTATGGGTATCATACATATCTAGATACGATAGATTGGATAAATCCCGAGTCCCTTTCCCTTGCGGGCCACATATACGGAACGTACTTGCTATATACCGCACAGGTAGTAAGATAAACAGAACCAGGCATCGAATGAAAATATATGATATATACGATATACTACAATACACAAAGGAGATATACAATGATTAAAACCTTATCCCTGATAACATTGCTGTTAATTCTGAGCTCATCCGCAGCTACAGCGCTGCCGTTACAGCACGATATTCAACTCTCCGCACCTGAACAGCCGCCGATAACTAGCCCTCAGTATCCGGGAAGATACAACGACATGGGAGTCTGGATGGGCACGAACAAGACTGCCCAAGACATGTTCGATTTCAACCTGTATTTTGCATTATACGACGAAGAAATAGAGTTCGCCTTGAGGCACAATGTTTCAAAAATCGTTGTCATTCTCCTGCCGCCAAGCGAAGGCGGCAATAGCATAGAAATGAAAAAACGCGCCAGAGAGGTCAGTTTGCTCTCGTTGGAGCACCCGCAGATATACGGCGCCGTGATTGATGACTTCTGGATAGACTTTGCAGTGACGGGAACCCTCAATAGGGCGGATGTTGTCGAAATAAAAGCCCTGCTGACTTCCGCAAATTCCAATCTGAAGCTGTTCTTGGTCACATACGAGCGCAGGGGAGAGATATACAGGGTTGACCCGGTAATCGAGAGAGCAATCGACGGAATATCGTTTTGGATTTTTAACCCAGTGAGTTACAGCAATGCCCCCATATTCATCGATGAGTTAATCCGCTACCATCCAGGAAAAGAGATAATCGTCGGCATATACATCTCGAATTCGGCTTATGGGGTGACTCCCATACCCGATTTCGCTTACCTGACAAGATTGTGCATTAACCTGACAGCGGCTGGGAGAATCCAGGGCTTCCTGCTATTTGCCGGCACACTGTTCGATGAGAGCCCACAGCACGTGAAAGTATATTACGATATTATCTTGAGATATTACTATCCCAACATTGCCGTAAGCATTGTGGAAAATGATGACTCCTACATTATAAACGCCAGAAATATAGGCATCAAGCAAGCCCAAGAGGTATTGCTGAAAATCAAAATCAACGGCAGGGGCGGACAGGAATACGTTGGTACACTCTATTACACGGAGTCATACAACAAAGCCATCAAGAAAGACGGGGTGAGCACGCTTTCTGCAGAAGCAGTCTGCAGTCAAGACAGGCATAAACCGGATAACTTTGCCGAGATCAGGCAGTCTCTGGACGTCGAAGATGTTTGTTTCTGGCCGCTGGTGTGCAGTCTGATCGTCTTGCTGGCGGTGCTTTTTGTATATGCCCTGCGAAAGAACGCTTGAGAAAACACTTTTCTTTATTCTGGCTGGGAACGAAACTAGAATGGTTTCTAGAAAAGCTTTAATTCTACCTTATAATATGGTTCTGTGGCGCTATCATGTTTTTAATCACTACTTGGTTTGGAACATTCTTATGCGAAGACCACGATGTTGTAAAATATAAATTGTTTCCAAAAAACGCAATGGAAATTGCGAAGCGACTGAAAGCTATAGAAGACCGCAGGATTTTGGAGGAGGAAAAGGAAATATCGCAAGGCATCGATGGGCTGCTGGTCGCAGAGGAAAGACTGAAACATATAGAGTCCGCGATATTGACAGACAAAAAGATAACGCTTCCGCTGCCGCCCCAATACAATTTTCCGCAGGGTTTGCTTCGCGACGCCTCTGTCGAATTCGCAAAACTGAAGACCAAGATAGAATTCGGCGCTGCCGACAGGCATATCATCCAGGCAGTCAATGCAATCGACGACCTTTCGAAGAGCGCTAATCTGATATACGAAAGGCTGCAGGAATGGTACGGACTGCACTTCCCGGAGATTTATGAAAAGGTTTCGCCCTGTGATTTTGCAGACCTGATTTCGAAATGCAACGGCGATAGAGAAACGATTTTGAAAAACCTTCCAAATACGGGCATTACAATATCCATCGGCTCCGAGATTTCGGAGAAGGATAAAACCGCGATTGTTACATTGGCAAAAACACTAAAAGAACTCTACGAAACTAAAACTGCGTTGGAAAAATATATCAAAGAGTCTATGGAGAACATTGCACCTAATGTATCATATATTGCAGGCAGTAACATAGGCGCCAGATTGATGTCGTATACAAACGGACTGAAAAGGCTGGCGGCAGTACCTTCCAGCACAGTACAGCTTCTCGGTGCCGAGAAAGCATTGTTCAGATTCCTAAAAGAAGGTGGAAGGCCTCCGAAACATGGAATAATATTCCAGCATCCTACGATCCACGGCGCCCCATACTGGCAGCGTGGAAAGCTCGCAAGGGCGTTGGCGTCTAAAATAACAATCGCCGCAAGGGTAGATGCGAATTCTGATAAGTTTATAGGCGAAGATCTGGAGAAAGCGCTGCAGAAGCGTGTAGAAGAAATTAAAAAGAAATATCCGAACCCGCCGCTTCAATCCAGCAGGAAGAAATTTCAAAACCCGCCGCCGAGAGCGCAAAAAAGACAAAAGGAATGGAAAAAGAAAAGAAGATTTAGGTGATTATAACACATCGTTGGTAAATCTACGCAAATAAAATCAACATAACAGTTTATTTACATATTCACTTTTAACTTAGATATAAGAAAAAAAGAGGAAAAATGATCACCCCCTACAAATTTGAAGGTGTTTACACAGACGGCCATAGGCTTTTCACCCGAAACATGGTGCCGAAAAATCAAGTCTACGGCGAAAATTTAGAGGTCCAAGACGGCGTAGAATATCGAGCATGGAATCCGAAAAGAAGCAAGTTGGCGGCAGCAATATTGAACGGTTGCAAAAATGTTGCGATACGGAATAATTCCAATGTTCTTTATTTGGGTGCCGCCACAGGCACGACCGCGAGCCATATCTCAGATATTGCAGTCAACGGCATGGTATACTGTGTGGAAATATCGCCGAGGGCGTTTCGTTATTTACTGCCGTTGTGCGAACTGAGGAAAAATATGATGCCGATATTGGCGGATGCCTGCAAAACTGAATTGTATAGGCGAATTGTAGGCGGTATCGACATAGTTTATCAGGATATTGCCCAGAAAGATCAGGCTGCCATATTTCTAAAAAACATAAACGAGTTTTTGGTGAAGGATGGATATGGGATCCTGATTGTAAAAGCAAGAAGCATAGACGTAACCGCGCACCCGAAAGAGATTTATGATAATGTGCTAAAGGAATTATCGGGCAGCAAGATAAACATCCAGGAAGTTGTAAATCTCGAGCCGTATGAGAAGGACCATATAATGATAACGTGCACGAAAAGATGAAATTTTTGCAACGCTTTTTTCATTTGTGCCCATATACGCAAAAATACCTTGTCAGCGACCTGTGCACCCTCGCAGGATAAACCTCGTTCAACGACAGATGTTTCTCGCCCAATTTTACATATTTCATATCCGGAAGAGTGATGGACAGGTAACCGTCATCTTTTAGAACGTCTTGAAATACAGAGAACGCCCGCCCGTACAGCGATTTTAGCTCCTCGCTATTTGTTGTGGCTGACCTGCCATAAGGCGGATCCGTAGCAATCGCATCCACATTCTTGACAAAATCGTCGATGTCGCCCACGTCGCAGGCGATTATTTTGCTTTTTGCAATTTTGAAATACCCGAGGTTCCTTTTTGCACCGCTCACCATCCTTTTGTCTATATCTGTTCCTATGAGTTTGGCGCCTATCAATCCCGCCTCTATCAATATCCCGCCAGTTCCGCAGAATGGATCCAACAATGTTTCCCCTTTTTTCACTCCCGACAGATTCACCAATACCCTTGCAAGCCTTGGATGCAGGGATACTGGTGAGAAGAAAGGCCTATACCTGACTTTTCGCTCCTCGAATCCTGTTCTGTTGATTCTCCCTTTGACTATCCCGACATAGCACCTGTCGGATAAAAGCACCCGCACTTCAATGTCTGGATCGTCCAGATTTACCTTGAACTTATCTTTTTTATTTAACGCCCCTCCCAGTGATTTTTCTATTTTAGATAAGTTCAAATTCTTGCCGTGATCGCCTACCCTCTTCGCCCTTACGCAAAAAGTGCCGCAGTCTGTCGCGTCCAACGAGATGCTATCAGCATATTGCTCAATTCGTTTCATGTCCGCTATCTTGCAAGAAAAGCATTTCAACAAAATCTCGTGGCATAATGCAAGCCTGTTTTTTATTCGTTCGACGCTCATCTTTTTGGTTTCGATCTCGACTACTCTCTCGCCAGTATCAGTAATCTTATATTTCACGCCTTCTGCACCCAGAGACGCTTTTAATTCCGCAAGCGGCAGTACTGGATGTTCGCCGGAGAGTTCAAACAGGTATCGCATGATTATGTGATGGGGGATGTAGAATTTTATACTATCTGTTATCGCTAGAATGGTTCTGTTCAATTAACGGTGATTTACCTAATTTTCTTCTTCTATGGAATTCCAGCGATATAGACGAGAATTCCATACGATCGTACAATCTACAAAATTACGCTTAATTTTGTATGAACATATGGACGTTTACTTGTCCATAGTAATTCCACCGATGAATTTTGTAGATGTTGTTCAGTGGCGGGTGATGACAACAGCATTTTGTTCCTCAGTGGTTACTGTAAAGAATACGATATAAGTGAGGGTAATGTACAATACGCGGATAAAAGGAAAATCAAGGACATCCCCAATTGTCAAGATCGCCATACCTGTCAAAACAGTGCACCAAACTTTTTTTATACTTGTCAAAAAAGCGTACCAAACTATACATATATCGACTGCGACATAATCTTTTTCGGTGGTAAGCCAGATAGCAAGCGTATCCTGGGACATGGGCGATGGGAATGTAAAAGTTGGAAAAACTATAACGCACTCTTATGTTGCTAGTGGTGGATATAGGGTTGGATACGGAGTATTGAATCGTATCTATGTTAGGTGTGGCGGCTTTAATAAGGTTAACAAGGAACTGGTGATTGTATATCTCGATATACTGAAACAACGAAAGAAGATTGGATAAGAACCATTGCTTGTCTTTCACTGTTCTGCGCCGTCATTGTAATTGGGACAATTTTCTTAATGCCCGCTTACTGGTATATTTGGCTCATTCTTGTCGTTGGAAGTCTATTTTTACTCGTAAGATGGCACACAAAGAAATTCAGTTATCATTGCCCTAGATGCGGGCATAAATTCGAGATATCTGCTTTAACCAATTTCATAAGTTTCCATGGACCAAGTAACGGCAGTGGTTGGAAATACTTAAAATGCCCAAAATGCCATGAAAGATCGAGAGCGACTGTTGTGATAAAGAAGACAAAGAACACACGAATAAGCAAAAAATAAAATACATCAGAGAAAACTATGGAAATAGAATAGATGGGGGGAATAAAATTGTTGATGTGCTGTATCGAAGGGGGCGAAACGGATCTTAATAATAGAGTCTTAACGATAAAGAAAAATAAGAGGGGGGGGGAAAGGGATTATTTGCAACAGCAAAAATTCAAAGGGGGGAGATTTTAATTAAACTGGGCAATGGGATTCTAAAACATCCGACAAGAACATCACTACAGATTGATGAGGATGTACACATCGCGGGAGAAGTGATGTCTAATGCGTTTCTAAATCATAGTTGTGAACCGAATTCCTATATCGATTTTAATAAACTCTGTCTGAGAGCGTTGCGAGATATAGAAAAGGGTGAAGAGATTAGGTACAACTATATGACAACGGAGTATGTTCTGCATGAAAAATTTATCTGTGATTGTGGCTCTAGACAATGTTATAAAAATGTAAAAGGTTTCAAATACCTGAGTAGAGATCAAAAATTAAAATTGAAACCGTATTTATCGCCATATCTTAGAAAAAAGCTTGAGGAACATTGAGATATTGGCCCAACAACTCCTTCGAATCTTTCATGTAGTTTTTATATACATGTCAAAAGAGTGCACCAAATATTTTTTATAGTTGTCAAAAAGGTGTACCAAATTATACTTATATTCCATATATATTGTGTCTTGAGAAGGCATCAAGTTAATGGCGATTGCGCACTCGCATGTTCACAGTGTATGTTCATCATATGTGTTTACCACATATGTTGACAAACGCGCGCCGTTTATCTCGGCAATAATCAATCAGGAAGATTCATATGTTAAGCATAGGAAAGCAAGTCAGATTAACGCGAATAGCGGACAAAATCTTTTACACCAAGAGGTTCGTATTGATTCCGATAGACCACGGCGTTACTGTCGGCCCAATCACAGGAATCGTCAACGCAAAGCAGACGATCGATCTGGTGGCAAAAGGCGGCGCCACCGCCGTTGTTCTACACAAGGGTTTGGTCGCGCCAGAATATGGGGGCAGCGGTAGAAATATCGGTCTAGTCGTCCACATTTCCGCAAGCACCGCGCTAGGCACCACCACGCACAAAAAAGTACTCGTTTCCAGCGTGGAGGAAGTGATAAAACTTGGTGGCGATGCCGTTTCTGTTCACGTGAATATCGGCGCGGAGACTGAGAGTGAGATGCTATTCGATCTCGGCACTGTTTCCGAATCGTGCAACAATTGGGGGATGCCGCTTCTGGCTATGGCATACCCGCGCGGGCCGAAGGTGAAGGATGAATACGGAGTAGATGTTGTGAAACACGCCGCAAGGGTTGCCGCAGAACTCGGAGCAGACATTGTAAAAACAAATTATACTGGTGATGAAGAATCCTTTAAAGAGGTCGTCAGATCGTGTCCTGTGCCCGTATTGATAGCCGGCGGGCCGAAAATAGATTCCGACAAAGCATTATTCACTATGATACGGGGCGCGATGGATGCCGGCGCTTCCGGGGTATCGATCGGAAGAAACGTATTCCAACACAAAGATGTTGTCGCCATTACCCGCGCAATATCGAAAATTGTTCTAAATGACGCTTCAGTAGACGATGCGCTCAGTGAGTTAAAAAAGAAACACTGATGGAATTTTCGGGGTATGATGGAATATGGCTGCCGTAGTTGTCAAAGATCTCACAAGGAAATATAAGAACGTCACCGCCTTGAATGAAATAAGTTTTAGTGTGTAGATATATGATCGCATCTGTAAAAAATCTCTATAAATCATACGGAAATGTCAAAGCGGTTGACGGCATATCATTTGATGTTAAGGAGAAGGAGATTTTCTGCCTAGTCGGGCCGAACGGTGCCGGCAAGACAACGACACTTGAAATACTCGAAGGATTGAGGAACTCTGACAGCGGCGAGGTTTTCGTCTGCGGATTCGATATGCACAAGAGTTCCAAGGAGGTAAAAGAGATTATCGGCGTTCAACTGCAAACATCCTCACTCTTTGAGAAATTAACTGTTGAGGAGATCATCTCCCTATTCTCTTCATTTTACAAAGACAACATAAAAAACGATCTTTTGAAGCTGATCGATCTGGAGGAAAAGAAAAAATCCCTGGTTTCGGACCTGTCGGGCGGGCAAAAACAGAGATTGTCGATAGCCCTTGCATTAGTCAATGACCCGAAGCTGATTTTCCTGGACGAGCCTACAACAGGTTTGGACCCCCAGGCAAGAAGAAGCGTCTGGGAGTTGATCAACGACCTGAGAGCCAAGGGGAAAACGATAATTTTGACAACGCACTATATGGAGGAGGCGGAAAGACTGAGCGACAGAGTGGCCATAATGGACGGCGGAAAGATAATAGCAAGCGGGACGCCAAAGGAGCTTATCAGCAGTCTTGGAAAAGAAAGCGTCGTCGAATTCAGCAATCCCAATTCCATCGAACTGGAGATCGAAGGGGTAAAAATTAAAAAAGAAGGGCAAAGCACCATAATTTACAGCAAAGACTTACAGAATACGCTGCAAATCCTGCTGTCGAAAAACATAAGGATGGAAGAGATGAAGATAAGGAATACGACTCTTGAGGATGTTTTCCTCTCGCTGACAGGAAGGAGGATAAAAGAATGAGAACGAAAGGATTTGTCAATTTCACGATAGCGAATTCCAAGATGTTTTTCAGGGAGAAAGAGGTCGTATTCTGGACTTTTCTTTTCCCGATTCTTATAATGGGCTTGCTCGGACTGGCGTTCGGAAAGGTCCAGGACGTTTCCTACGATGTCGGATTGGTGGATAACGATCTGTCGTCCCTTTCAGAAAATTTTACAGGCGTTCTAAAAAATGCATCCTATTTCAAAATAAAGATTTTGAGCGAGGCGGCAGCGAATGAAACCCTGAAAAAAGGTGATCTGGATATCGTTGTTTTCATACCGAAAAATTTCGGAAACGATACTATCAGCATAATATCCTCCATCCAGGCGGGCGGTGGTCCCGGAAACCCGAACGCTACCTGGAATTCTACAGGCGGCAACCCGACGATATATGTTTTTTACAGCAGCTCGTATCAGGGAAGAAGCGATAGTGCGATGGCGATTATCAATGCCATAATCGGCGGAATGAACAAGAACCTTACCCAATCCAAAGACATAATCGGAATAAACAAGAATTCGGTTTCTACGGTAAAATTAGAATTTATCGACTATATGGCACCCGGCATAATAGCTATGGCTGCGATGCAGACTGGAGTTTACGCTATGAGCGTTCCCGTTGTGCAGATGAGAGAGAAGAAGGTACTGAGGAGATTGAGAGTAACCCCGATAACCCCATCCTATGTTCTGCTTTCGAGGATTGTATTAAGCCTGGCAATTTGTCTTTTACAGGCACTAATTATACTCCTGATTGCGATATTTGCCTTCAATCTAAAAATAGTCGGCAGTTGGCTCACATTATCAGTTATAACGCTTATCGGTTCGATTGCTTTTGTTGGTGTCGGTTTCCTGATATCAGCAGTAGCCAAGACTTCGGAAAGCGCTTCAGGGCTAGCAAGCGTTATTTCAATGCCGATGATGTTTCTGGGGGATGTCTTTATTCCGATAAAACAGTTTCCGGATTACATCCAGACAGTATCAAAATGCATGCCTTTAACATATATGAGCGATGCCCTGAGAAGAATAGTGGTTTATGGTTCGGGGATCGGAGACATTTTGTTGGATGTGGGTGTTCTGGTGGTGCTCGGCGCCATCGTATTCTTTGTCGCTATAAAGACGTTCAGGTGGGAGTAATGTACAATACGCGGATAAAAGGAAAATCAAAGATTCCCCCAATTGTCAAGAACGCCATACCTGTCAAAAGAGTGCACCAAACTTTTTTTATACTTGTCAAAAAAGCGCACCAAACTATACATATATCGACTGCGACATAATCTTTTTCGGTGGTAAAATGAAGATGCTATCTAAGAAAGAATGCATTATGGTCGGGATATTGATATTGATCGTAGGGCTATTGCTAGCGATCGGCATCAGAGTGCAGGGAGAGAAGGAAAATGGAAACGAACTGCCCATAATAAGTGTAATGGTTAACGGAGTTGATATAAAAAATGGCGATATGTTGAACTTCTCGGTTAACGAAATAATCAATCTTGACTCTTCAAAATCATCGGACTTAGACGGCCAGATCGCAAGTGCATCTTGGAATATGGGTGATGGGAGTGCTGTAAAATTTGGAAAAACTACAACACACTTCTATACTGCCGAGGGTACATATTCGATACTTGTAAAGGTGACGGATGACGTGGGAGGAGAGTCCCTGCTCGCATTTATAATTGTTGTAACTGATAACGAAGCAATCGTCCCCGTCAATCTTCCGCCAACAGCGAAAGCTTCAGCCCCTCAAGTTGTCGTTGTAGGAACGAATGTTGCATTCACCGCATCAGATTCGAGTGACCCAGACGGCGACAACTTAACATACGCATGGGATTTCGGCGACGATACACATGGAGTTGGGCTATCTCCAACTCACACATACACTCACGAAGGAAATTATACCGTTGTTCTAACAGTGAGCGATGGCCACGGACACACCGCCGTAAATGAAATCGGAGTAACTGTTGTGACCCAGTTCCCGCAATCGCAAATCCAAGAGAAGGATACATACACCTATCCTGCGGAAAACACTACCCTCCACCTCTACCCAAATCATTTTCACGATCCACCAGGGTCTTACCACAGCGTATATGGCGTAAACTTTACGGTATTCGCAAATCCAAATAGCACCAACATACCAATTATGTGGTATCTTAATGATAGTCTAGTAGACGCCAGCACATTTACTAAAAACACTACATTGTGGTTGAATTTTACGAATTGCTACAATCTTACTTCTCCAGGCGTTTCAGTTAATTTTATTAAAATCGAAATTGGTGAATTTATTACATATGTATCTAGGCCGTCCTACTACGACAGCACTTACTTTACTATCAAAGCTGAGGGGGGAGACAGTAAAAACTTCACATATATGTGGAACATCGTATTGCTAGATTGCAACGGCACAATCGTAGAACGCATTTCTCTACCAAACAGACAACCGATAATAACCTCTTTTACGCCGAGTCAACAAACCGTTTCTTTAACAACATCTGAAACAGAGGCAGCATTCGCCGTAAAGGCACTAGATTTGGATAACGATACGCTATCATATTATTGGTATTTGGATGGCGTTAATTGTACAATTGATAGAAATGATACGTATATCTTAAAACCGGACAAAGTCAATGTCGGCACGCATGTTTTGAAGGTGAAAATAAGTGATAATAACTCGGACAAAATAATCGCGTGGATAATAACAATTAAAAACGAGACATCATTGCCGCAACCAATAAACCACTTGCCGGTAATAAGAGGTTTTGAAACAGACAACGCGTGCATATTCGTATTGAACACTTCCGAGAGGTTTGAGTATCGGATTTCAGCATCTGATCCTGACGGCGACAACCTCACTTACAAGTTAAACACAACGCTTTTAACTATAGATTCCAACGGTACTATACGAGGCAGCATATCGACGCCTGGAAAATACGAGTTCGAGATCACCGTAAACGACACTAAGGGAGAGTCTTCTGAGACGTTTGTGGTGACGGTAAATGAAGCGGTGGTGATGCCATCAACAGGTGCCGAAGAACAATACAACTTCGGAATGATGTTATTCGGACTGTTCGCCGTTTGCCTGACGTCTACGGTATTGGTTGTATTGCTCACAAAAATCGGAGTATTCGGCTTGCTCTCCCTCGTCGTTCCCCTATATGCAAAGGTTAAAAAAGAGAAAGTGCTGGATGGTTTTCTAAGGGGACAAATATACGTCGTTATCCGAGAGCACCCAGGCATTCACTATAACGGTATCAGAGAAAAACTCGAGATAGGGAACGGCGTGCTAGCATATCATCTGTACACATTGGAGCGGGAGGGGTTTATCGCACACAATTATGATGGTATAATGAAGAGATTTTACCCTACACAAAACTCTAAAATTTTTCTGGGGGCAATGAAAATAGACGACAGATTCCCTCAAAAAGAGGTCTGCGAAGAGGGGATAAGATACAGTACCATACAACAAAAAATTCTTCAGGCGATAAATGAAAACCCGGGAATTTCACAGAACGATATTGTAAAAAAGACTGGCTTGAGCCGACAGATAGTAAGCTACAATGTAAAAAGACTGTGTGAAAGAGCAATCGTCTCTAAACAAAGAATAAGTTTCGGAAAGGGTGCGGGATACTATATCGCCTACGACGATGAGGACAAAGTTGCTAATATGGTGTGTGGATAAAACCTTGAGTTAGCGTTAACCCTTTCTATAGGAGATATCGAAGGGGCATTTTTTATTTTATCTATTACCTATTCTGTTTATGCAGGCACCCAAACCGAATAAAATTCCGCTGAATTTTATGGGCCAGACGTGCACACGAACGAAGTGAGTGTGTACGTCAGGATTTGAACTTACTGACAGATAGAAAAACGCAAAAACATCACCCGCCAATGAACAGGAGGATCTATCGCCCGAAAACCGAACAGCACGCCAAAATCACATTTATATATCCCGAAGTTTCTATCCCGTTGGGGACTGACATGGACACCGATGATTTTAAGATCAAAAAGCTGAAGACCTTTAATTTGGCAATGGGCGCCTTCCATTTAATCCAGGGGCTCGCAATGCTCGCCTTGAGCAATGATTTTTCACTTCAGGTAACGAGAAGCTTCCTTCGATTCGATAATGCCACAAAGACGCTTGTCCCCGCGTCAGTTACTGTTTTCAACCTGAGACTCGGCCTTCTTGTGGCGTCGTTTTTGTTTATGTCCGCCATTGCCCATTTCCTTATTGCCACGGTATTGTATAAAAAATACGCCGCCGGCTTGAAGAACGGGATTAACGTTTACCGGTGGTACGAATACTCGATAAGCGCGTCCGTGATGATTGTCGCAATAGCGATGCTGGTGGGCATTTATGATATAGGCGCTTTGATTCTTTTATTCTTCATGAACATGATGATGATCTTGTTCGGCCTGTTGATGGAGAAGCATAACCAGCTAACCCAAAAGACTGACTGGACTCCGCTGGTATTCGGGTGCATCGCCGGACTGATCCCCTGGGTAGTCATAGCGGTCTATCTTTTGGGCGCAGGAGGCAATGGCGGAGGGCCGCCAGCCTTTGTTTATTATATATACGTCTCGATTGCGGTTTTCTTTAATTGTTTTGTAATAAACATGGTACTCCAATACAAAAAGGTTGGAAAATGGAAAGATTACCTGTACGGAGAGAGGATGTATGTGATACTGAGCCTTGTAGCAAAATCCGCACTGGCCTGGCAGGTGTTTGCAGGGACGCTCAGGCCGCCGTAGCGAGTAATAAGAATTTTGGATTTTTTGCACCTAGCTCGCCCTTCAAAAGCGAGTATTACCCCATTCTGTTTGTGCGGGCATCCAAACCGAATAAAATTCCGCTGAATTTTATGGGCCAGACGTGCACACGAACGAAGTGAGTGTGTACGTCAGGATTTGAACTTACTGATGATATCTACAAAATTCTCGATAGAATTTTGTACGATCGTATGGAATTCTCGTCTATATCGCTGGAATTCCATAGGTATATAAAAACGCAAAAACATCACCTGCCAATGAACAGGATGATCTACCACCCGAAAACTGAAAATCGCCTGGCAACCGAACAAATATTTATTTACATGAGATTTAGTGATTTTATTAATAATATTATTATAATCATTAGTAATTATGTAATGTAGATATTAGATAGTAAGTAGATGAAAAATTTAGGTTACTGTGTTAGATGATGAGAAGAGGGTCAGATGACATCTCTGATGTATGATTGGCTCTATGAGTGCTGATAACACATAACCTACTAACAGAATACTTATAAAATATAATATATGAAGTAAAAATTATTCAATTAACACAGACCTATCACTTCTAAAGTTAAAATTATTAAAAATTATTCGGTTGGACGGAAGAATATATGCGGTGAGAGTGCTTGTTCCGAGTGCTTTCTTCTTCCTGTGTCCGCTTGAACGGACTTTGCGGATTGATAATTGGTGCATAATTGCTACTTATGGTGACAGATGTGTTGCAACCCCAACAGTTCAAAGTACCGTGAAGACGGGGGGAGTATGCGAGATTATGCATTCTGATAAATAATCAGTTTGTTCCGCGATCTCAGAATGTCCAATTTATCCGATGGTGTTGATAATGCTTTAGCGATCTTTCTTTTTAACACTTTTACTTCATCGTATTTCTTTAATTCACGTTCTGGAATATAGATGTCATGGCATTTCTCGCAATAATCCACTTTCGCAGTCTTGCCAGTAATTAATTCCTCCTCGATTGGAGCCATCTCTGTCCTATGGATCGGGCATTTTCTCATTGTTCCACCTCTTATTCTCCTATGGTTATTATCCATACCTCGCTATCTTGGATTATAAATTTAAAGCAAATTTTTCCATATCTGAATCTTTTTATGACTGTTCCGACTTCCCCGTCTTTTATAGGCTTTTTGATGAATTTTCCAGTTCTGAAATGGTGCATTAACATCTCATAGGGCATATCTGGAAATCGCTCATCAAATCGATGCCTGGCATGTCCTTTTAGATTAATTTTCAATCTATGGATGTCGTATTTCAAATCTTCTCGCCATATCACTATGAATTTCTAACTACTAATTCCTTTCGTTTCCAAGCGCGTTTTTCTGCCCCCGACCGTAGCGTCTTTTTATTCAAATATCATTAATTCGGCGGAGCGTTTTATAAAATGCAAAATTCTATTATATACGTAGCCCTATACACTTTTGGCAGGTAAAGGATGCACCTTCACCAGTATAAAAAACCCCTTTCGATATTCGTTGTGGTATTGCTAGTTCTTACAGCCGTTGGCATATCCCTGATCATCAAAAAAGGGGCGGCATACGAAACCGGGCAGGCCAGCATAGATGATATCCTGGCAGCGAACAGCCGCAGAAGGGCCGGCGATATCCCGATTATCGCAGACTCGAACTCGCCGTTTAACGCATTAATATCTACGCCTGCGGCAGTGTACTATGAAAAGAGCACCCCCCACCAGAAACCGCTCCTTATGGTAAACGGTGGAGAGCTGTCGAAACCTGTAATCGACTTCATGACAAATTATGGCTTTCCGCCTGTCGTATATCTTGGCGACGCAAAAGATGTGAGTGCATTTCCTTTCGGCGTTAAGACTGTTATCGATGGAAATTCTGCTAAAGAGATGTCGCTTAAAGTGGCTAGACATTTCTGGAAATCTTCCGACGCTGTACTGATAATTAAGGATGATTGTGAAGGCTATAATTTGGGAGTGCTGGCAACAGCGATTGCCTCGTACCTCAACATACCAGTTATCGTGACAAATGAAGTGGACGGCGAAGTAATCGACACATTAAGCAGTCTGAATGTAAAATATTCGCTGCTGTGTGGCAATGTCGACGGGTTTGGAAAAACATTGAAGTTTAAAAATGCGGAAGAAGTCGAAGACCTGACTCTTAGAGCGATCAGAGATAGGGTGGGAAGCAGTGTTTCCTATATTACAATGGCAAACCCTCTGGATACTTACAACTCAAATGTGTTAAAAACCGTAGATTATCATTTTGAAGGCAAGATTACGAACTCGGATGCCGCGGCATATCCGGGCATGGCGCCGACGAATCCGGCAGACGCCCCCATACATTATTTCACGATACCTGAAGATTACAGATATGCATCGATAACACTTGACGTAAAAATGGACATTTCAAATGAGGAATTGGGCGATGCGTCTGGCGGAAGAATTTACGTGTACGTCGGCGTGGATGGCAATGGGGACGGGAATATAGACGGCTCGAACATAAAAGATAAGGTGCAGTACATGGGCTCCTCCCTGGCATACGAGCACATAGGTTACGACCCTGCTGGCCCTTTTTACGCCAAATCCCAATATGCTTGGTTGCATACTGAAATTCCGATATTCAACGACACCGGAAAACATGCGGTCCAGGCTCTGGCAAGACTTCCCACTACGCCGACATATACGTCTACATATACTATTGACATAACAGTGAATAAATTAGATTCTCCGATATATCCGGTTATGCACGATTTCTCTTCATTGGCATCATACTTAGCGGCAGCCCATAGGGGCGTTGTTTTGGCTAAACCAACATATACGTTCTACAAACCGCCGCTTACAGAGGCGAGTGATTTTTCTGACCCCGATGCCACGCCGGAACTCAGAAAACTTGCAAACAATCAAACCATGCTTGTCAAAAACGATTTAAACAGATTGCTGGCGAAGATTGCAGACATAAAGATAAACGAAAAAAAGGATCTTTCGAGATTGGCGGAGTACTACTCGGATCGCCCGGACTCCATTCACGTGGGAATACTCGGAGACACAAACATGGTTCCGCATTATTATTTCAATAGCAAGTACCATGCCAGCATTCCGAGCGACATAATTTACTCGGATATTGACATTCTTCCAGAGCAGTCAAAGGATGTTGGTGGAGGCATCTATACTTTCGATGTACCCGTCGGCAGGATCGGGGGGTGGGATGTCAGCGACGTCAGCGCGTTGATTGCTAGGACATTATTCTACAGCGACATTGTAGGTAATGTGAAAGGCCCGCAGAACGGAGTAGATTTGCCGCAATGGAAGGACAGCGCGATGAGCACTGTAGGGACTAATGACCCTGTCGGGCTTGCTGTTTCCACCGCAGCCAAATTGGGGATGGCATGGGAGAGAAGCGGGTTTGATGCGAGTATCGACCATAATTTCGAGGCCGCCAGCCGCCAGATGGCTAGCAAATATTACGAGTCCTCGAATTTCATATACTATGCGGCACACGGCAATTATTACTGGTACGTACCGCCGCTTTTCATAGGCAATGTCGTGCGACCCTCAAGCCCGAGGCTTGCACCGCTTCCGTCGTTAGGCGAAGGCAGTGCATTTGATGTCGCCCACGTAAAATACATGTCACTCGGACCTTCTGTGGTTATGGGTACGTCGTGTACAACCGGACGCATTGACGGCCTGCAACCGTACAACACGATCTCCCAGGCATTCTTGCATGCTGGCGCTAATGCGTTTATAGGAGCTACAAGATCTGTTTGGGGTGCGGATTATCCGACGCCAAACGCAGAAACCGGAGAAGAATTCGGCCAATTGCTTATTCTATACACCTATGCCCATCTCACTGGATACTTATACGACAAACACGGCGGTTTGGTTAAAGAAAACGCAGGCGATACTACAATCGGCACTGCTTTAATGCTGGCAAAGAACGATTATTTCGCTTCCCAAGGCTCGGATAACGGCGGATACAGCGATGACATAATAAACGAGTATATACTGCATGGAGACCCCGCGTTCAACCCATACGAGCCGAGCCATGAAGGGGCATAATAAACAAAGTAAGTCATGGAGATTAAAAATTAGATATAAAGATGTTAAAAATACGCTCGAAAATCTTAAGTCGAAAATAGATAAGAGAGGATGCAAGTGAATAAACGTCACGGCTGTCTCGCGACCCTGTTTGTAATCCTGATTATAACGACTTCTTATTCTGCAGTATACGTCTACGAAAAGAACACTGTTGTTATATTGAATTTTGACGAGGATCGCGCGTTTTCCGATATGCTGAACTTGACGTCGTTTGGCCCGAGGATTTCTGGATCGCTCGGCAACAGGCAGGGCGCGGAATTTATTGCACAGAAATTTAGAGAGGCAGGATTGTCGAATGTTCATATTGAAGAATACAACAACACGATGTACGAAGTAAAAAGCGCGTCCGCGACATTGATTTATCTTACAAGTAACATTCGCGAGCCTGTAAAGAGAGTGGAATACAAACACATGTATGATTTTGCGGTTCAGGGCTATTCTGGTTCGACATATGGGACCGTCACACTGGATATAGTTGATGTCGGAAACGGAACAGATGCAGACTACAAGAGCAAGGATGTGAAGGGAAAGGCGGTTATCGTATCAACTGGCCCTGTTAACAACACTGCCCTGCTCCTTCAAGCTGCAAAATACGGCGCGGCGGCGAACATAATCCACAATGTAGCCGAAGGTGAATACTTCGTGAACATGCCGTACAGCACATGCCCGATGTGGCGGAGCGAGGACGGCCTTATATCCAAGGCATTTCCCGACATATTCCCGGACTGCAAGGTTCCCTCGATAATGGTCTCTAAGAAAGTAGGCACGGACATTAGAAATCTGCTGAAAAATGCGAGGAATATTCCACTGTATGGAAGCACTGTAAAAATCGAGCTCTCACTTGACATACCCATAACAAAAAAACCACTTTTGGATGTTATCGGCGAAATAAGAGGCTCCGGCAAGCCCGACGAGTTTATTCTTATGGGAGCGCATTGCGACACACAATATAACACCGTCGGGGCAGTGGACAACACTGTCGGCACGGTCACGCTGATGGAGATGGCGCGTCAATTGGCGAAGCAAAAACCTGAGCGCACGATCCGGTTCGCCGCTTGGGATGGTGAAGAAATAGGGTTGAGGGGCGCGACAGAATACTACAAGGCGCACAAGGGCGAAATCGCGAATAATATGGTGTTCTACATGAATTTTGACTGGCACAATGTGAATCTTGAGAGGAGTAGCAATTGCTCGGTTCGGGTTTCTGATGGAAAATACTTTGAATTGTTTGAAAAAATAAAGGAAGATTTGTTTAAGAATCAACCGAGATTTTCGCAGAGATATAATTTCTCGGTAATTGTATCAAACGAGATAGGCGCTGACTCTGATGCATACTACAACGCGGCAAAAAAACCTGTATCGGATTATCGGGGAAGCGGGCAGTGGGAGATACATACGCCGCTCGATACTGTATATGACAATAACGGAAAACTCATGCTCAATCCGGAATCCTGGGCGCTCGGCGGGATAATGTGCGGTTCGTTTGCACTGAAACTGGCGAACGGTGGATAATCGCTCGGATTCGATAAAAGATATTTTTTTATATACTCAAAATTATACGTAGTTTAGACTAAATGGAGTTTGTGAGAAGAATGCGCGACAAAAAAGGAATACATATATTTGTGGTGATGCTGTCTCTTTGTACCCTTATGGGCGCATTTGTGATGGCAAGTACGAATGCGACGGCGGTGTTGACTTCATCCGAGACTGCCTGGGCCGTGGGGGACAGATTTACGCTGACGCAAACGAGTTCGAACGACAAATATCCAAGGACCGTGACTATTACTGTAACTGGCGAAGAAACAGTCGATGGCGTATTGTGCAGCATTGCTAATGTTGTTATGACATACCGGGATACTACACATGGTGATAAAATCTGGTACCCAAAAACGTCCATAACAAAAGACCAGTATGTAAAATATGGAAGTAGCGATTACAGATACACCATATCGAGCGCACCATCCAGCATAGGGGTGGGAGATTCATGGAGTCAAACTTTCACGTATATTGACAGTTCTTCGCACACATCCAATTCTACCTCTACCAAAAATTACAGAGTGCTTTCAGACTCTACTGTCGTTACCGTGCCTGCAGGAACATTCAGATGCCATGTGATAAACTCGTCCGCTCCGTCCTCGAACTTCAGTTACACTCTCTATTATATTTCAGGCAAATATCAAGTCAAGACTGAAAATTATTATAGGAACTACACGACAGGGAATTATGATCTGAGTTTGACGACCGTTTTGGTGTCGCATAGTATTGGTAACGACATATTGGCCGCACTCGGTTTCACGGGTTCGTCGACAAGCGATACCGTTTTGATGATTGGGTACGGGCTACTAGTTGCAGACGTAATAATACTCGCAGTAGCCCTTGCGGCGTATAGAAAAGCGAAGAAATTACAGCCTCAGGGATCAGACTTAAGCGGGGGGCAAGAATCTGAAAGCAGTGGCGAAGCCAAAGCCGTTAGTGTCCATAAATCGGGCGAACACGAAGTCAGATGGGACGATACACCCATCTACAAACCAGTAACGGTCTCCTGTCGAAAATGCACGACGCAGTTTACAATAATCAGCCCGCAAAGGCCGATAACGGTAACATGCCCCAAGTGTAGAACATCAGGCATTGTTAGAAAATGAACTATTATTCTTATTAGCACGATTTACTATGCAAAATCATCGATTGGAAAACTATTTAAACTTTAGTTTCCATATGGATACTTTAGTTTAAGATGTGATTTAATGAAGTTTAATCGCTATCTGGAAACGCTTTTTGGCACTAAAGTCAAAGTAAAAATTTTAAGAGCGCTTTGGAAATATAAGGGAAAAGAGTTCACGATGAGGGAGCTGGCGGTGCATATAAATTTCTCGCATATGGGCGTCAGAAAAGCTATATTGGACTTGGAGAAAACCAACGTGCTGAAAATAAAAACGATCGGAAAGTCGCATACCGTTGTGTTGAACGAAAAAAGTTATGCCGCCGATATTGTTGAAAAGATGTTTTTACTGGAAGAAGAAACCATCGGCGGGTTGGTGAAAATGTCAAAGAAGAAATTGGCAATCCCTGAAATAGAGTCCGCCGCCTTGTTTGGAAGCGTTGCCCGCGGCGAGGAAACACCGTTGAGCGATATAGATTTGTTTATAATAACTGATAACAAAGAGAAGGCGGAGAGTGCGGTTACACAACTGCAACATGAAATCGCTCTTAGATTCGGCAATACAGTATCCCCATATTATTTGTCGAAGACTGAATATCTTAAAAAGAAGAATTTGCCGGTAATGAAGCAAATCATTGATAAACATATTACGATATGTGGGGAGATGCTGCAATGACTGTAAGAACAAGATACGTAGATAAATCTCTGACTAAAAACTATCTGAAAAAAGCCGAAGAAAGCATGGCTACTGCAAAAAATTGCTTGGAAAATAAGAGGTGGAATTCTGCCGCGGCTAACGCGGTCCACTGTGGAATAAGTGCTTGCGATGCTCTGACTGTATTCATGGTTGGGGCAAGGCACGCCAGTGAAAAACATGAGGATGCTATCGCACTGTTTGAAAGTTTGAATATTCCGAAGGATGTCTTACTGACAAAAGGAAGGCAATTGGGAAGACTTCTTGCAATAAAAAATGCGGCTGAATACGAAGATAGATTGATTTCCGAAAATGATGCGATACAATTAGTAAAGGATGCTGAAAGATTCCTTCAATGGGTTACGGCATACTTGAAAACTTGAGCCTTGAAAGTTATTATTTACTTATACCGTATCGTCTCCAGATTCATCGGCACCCTTGCATCTATCCCTAAATTCTTATGAATCGATGATGCGAAGTCGTAGCATTTTGACTCTTCTCCGTGGCAGACGACTACGTTCTCCGGTTTTGGATCGCAGTGATGGATATAGGTCATTAACTGTCTCCTGTCCGAGTGTCCGGAGAATCCATCGCATGTTTCAATGTCCAGATTGACTTTTACAGTGATTGGTTTGCCGTGATCGCTTAACGAGAGTTCCTTCCATCCCTTCTGAAGCCGTCTTCCGACAGTCCCCTCTGCCTGGTAACCGACAAATATAAGTGTGTTCTTCTCTTCAGTTCCCCACGCCTTTAAGTATTCCATTACCGGGCCGCCGTTTAACATGCCGGATGTGGCGAGCACTACACATGGATCTGTATCGTTGCATATATTGTCGCGCATTTCTACGCTGTCCACCCTCTTGAATATTTCCGACAAGAACGGGTTTTCTCCCTTCTGGAATATGTCTTCTCTCAATTGATTGTTCAGATATTCGGGGTAGGCTGTATGAATTGCGGTTGCCTCCCATATCATGCCGTCCAAATAGATGGGTACCTGCAGGATTTCTTTTTGCCTCATCAACTGCTCCAAGACGATCATTACCTCTTGTGACCTCCCGACCGCGAATACGGGAACAATCACTTTGCCACCCCTGGCCAGTGTTCTTTTTACGATTTCTTTTAGTTGGTTTGCGGCCTCTTTTCTGCTGGGTTGGAAGTCCTGGTGACCGCCGTATGTAGATTCGATGATAAGGGTTTCTAAACGCGGGAATTTATTCACAGCGGGATTGAACAGCCACGTTTTTTCGTATTTTATGTCTCCTGTAATGACAATGTTGTGAAGACCGTCCCCTACATGGAAATGCCCTATGGCAGAGCCGAGTATGTGCCCTGCGTTCTGGAAGGTCAGTCGTATGTCGGAAGATATGTCTGTAGTTTCCCCGTACCTCAAGAGGACGCAGTGTTTTACGACATCACGTATATGAGATGATTCATAGGGTGTTTTCCTTCCTTCGCCTGCGGTAACCTTCAGATAGTCTATTTGAAGCAACGACATCAAGTCCCTTGTCGGAGGTGTGCAGTATACGGGGCCGTCGTATCCGTATTTATAGAGAAGCGGTAAAAGTCCGCAGTGATCCAGGTGTGCATGTGTGATTACAACACCGTCAATAGACTCTATAGGCATAAGTTCCGGTGCGTTTAGATATGGCGGTGCGTTGTCCTCTGAAGACACGTTTACTCCACAATCCACAAGTATCTTGGATTCTCTTGTTGACAATAACGTGGCGCTTCTGCCGACTTCCCTGTATCCTCCGAGTGCGGTAGTTCTTATCCAGTTCTCGCCGCCGTTCGGCTCCTTGCATATTCTTTTGCCTAATTTTTTCAAGAAAGCTTTTCGTGCGCTGTTTACATCGTCTTTTCTAAGATAGTCACGAATCTCTCTTACTGTTTTTGACGGGATTGGCGGTGCTCTTACAATCTTCGGCGCCCAGCCTATCCCTTTCTTTATCTCGTTTAGGACAGTTCCATGGCGGCCTATGGCGATGCCGGGAGAGAGTACCTCTATCGTGACCTCGCCGGTATCTGCCTCGAAATATATGTCCGTAATCTGGGCTTCTGCGGGGACGATGCGCCTGATCTCTGCCTCGGCCCTGTCCTGATCCGCAAGTATGCTAGGGTCCGGCCTAATTGCGACTCTTCTTCGCAGTGCCTGAGCCAGTTGCTTGATGATGTCGTTATTGTCTGCGAACTCATCTATATTTTTCGTATAAATGGCAACGACAGAACCCTCTAACTCTATGTTTGTGATCTGCACGTGTGCGGGAACTATCGTTTTCACTGTCTTTTCTATTTCTTCGAAAATTTCTACCATGCTCATCTCGATTCAACTCTTTTTCCGATTTAATTAACTTCGGTCTCTTGAATAATGTTTGTTAGGAATAACTGTCAATGTAAAGGTGCGTATACAACCCATCTACGCACATTTATGCACATTGATTGAATATTACATTTTGTGTAAAATTAATGTCTAATTGCAGACATTTAATCAAGGTAATATTTCAATTAAATAATTTTATTTTATACCTAGCCTTGCTTTCCTATCCTCGATTTCTTTTTCTGATAACGCCTCGAATTTGTCCTTAGTGATTACAGCGATATTTGCCCCGTTGCCGGATGCCGAATCGCGGCTCATTGCTATTGTTAATGACCGTATTACCAATTCGATACATTTTTCAGCGCTTAGGTTGTCTTTATAATAATCCTCAAGCACACCATAGGCAAATGGAGAACCTGAACCTGCGGATACATACGTATCCTCTATCGAACCGCCTGCCGGATCGAGCGAATATACATGGCCACCTTCCGCATCTACGCCGCCGATAAGCAGTTGCACCCAATAGGGATCCATTCGTCTCGCGCTTAAAATATTTGACATCAGTGTGGATGCTGCTTTTATGGTCATTCCGTTTTCGTGCTTCAGCCTGTATAACTCGGCCTCCGCGGTTAGGTATCTGGCCAAAATCTGTGCGTCTCCAACCAAACCGGCAACCGCGAGTCCGATGTGAGTATCTACCTTGAACAGTTTTTGCGTAGTCTTGTGGGCTATCATCGTTCCCATGGTCGCTCTCTTTTCAGTTCCCATTACCACGCAGTCTTTTCCTACCACGCCTATCGTAGTGGTGCCTTTCTTTAAACCTTCGTAGTCATTAGTCATGCGAAAATACACCTTCGGTCATAATTTGTATCATTTTTGAGAAGTGTAAAAGGCATATGTCTAGACACTATATAAGATTTTCTGTTTAATTTTCACTACCAGACCGTCGAAAATTGTTCGTTTTAGGCATATGGAAAGCACGGCATTGCCCTCAAATTAGTAATTGATGCCCCCGGTCATAAAAACCAGGCCAGTGTATATTAATTGGCGCAATCGGCACACCGCCCCGGCATTTGTCTGTGGCGAACGCACAACCAAAACACATATTAAACTGTCTTGGTATATATCATACAGTTCCCGACAGAGTGTGTCTTTGATGCACTCTGTGCTGCTGCTTAATCGGGAACAAGCGGTATCGTATTGGGTCCCTGGATGACCTACAGACGTTACGTCGCGGTGTGATTCACAGGACAACCCCGATGCCGTACAAAACTCCCCCCAATATGGGTCAGTATGTGGAGTGTGCTGTTGTTACGGCACGTCTATGAAGCACTTTGTTAGCATTGGGGGGACAAATCTGTTCTATCCGACGATTTGCGATTCTGTCTAAAAATAGAATTTTATGGTATAATTTGTAATTGTGAATAATAAAAATTAAAAAAAATAGAGAAATAAAAAAAGAAAAAGAGAGAAGGCGGAATTATAGCCTTCTTCTGCGGGCGACTAATGCCGCAACGCCCAACATGGATAGGATTGCGAACGCCATTTCAAATCCGGGCAGGAAGCCTTTCTTCACTGGCTGCTCTGCATCCTTTGATTTGGTTGAGTCTAGCGGATACTTGTCTTGGTCGTCTGCGACCTTATCGTTGTCGTCGTCTGTATCCATCCATGGCTGGGAGTTTGTCTTGTCTCCATCGGGCTTTCCATCTTTGTCGGTATCCGTTGGTTTGGAGTTTGCGTCTTTTGGATCTTTCTGAAGAGCCGTCTCCCACTCATTAAGGTATCCATCTCCGTCCCAGTCAACAGGTGTAGATTTCGCATCAGATGCGTTCGAGCCTGCAGTGTATTCCGCCAAGTTCGAGTAGGTGTCGCTGTCTTTGTCCGTAACGTTGTCGCTTGCACTCGCTGGGTTCAACACGTTCTGCAGCTCCCAATCATCAGGCATGCCGTCGTTGTCGTCGTCTGTATCCATCCATGTCTTGGAGTTCGTGGCATCGCCGTCAGGCTTTCCGTCGCCGTCCGTATCTGTCGGTTTCGAAGCGCTGCTGTTTGGATTTGTTCCGAGGAACGTCTCCCACTCATCTTGATAGCCGTCTCCGTCCGTATCCTTTGGTGTAGAGGCTGCATCATTTGGCTTAGTTCCTGCAGTGTATTCCTGGAGATTTGTGTATGTGTCGCTATCTGCATCGCTGGAGGCATCAATTGCATCCTTTGGATTCAGACTATACTGCAACTCCCAAGCATCTGGCATGCCATCGTTGTCATCGTCGGTATCCATCCATGTCTTGGAGTTTGTAGCATCTCCGTCAGGCTTTCCGTCGCTGTCGGTATCCGTCGGTTTCGATGTGTAGCTGTTCGGGTTTGTGCTGAGGAACGTCTCCCACTCGTTCAGATAGCCGTCTCCGTCTCTGTCTATCGGAGTGCTCGTCGCATTGGTTGGATTCGAGTCTCCGACGTACTCTGCCAGGTTGGTGTATGTATCGCTGTCCTTGTCGAGTGCGGCATCGCTTGCATCTCTTGGATTTAAGCCGTATGTCTGTTCCCAAGCATCCGGCATACCGTCAAAGTCGCCGTCTAGCACGGTTACACCGATATTCGCTTCAAGGCTGTTGTAGATTGCTTTTCCGGTATGCGACCCTCCGATACCAAAGTCTTCGCCGGTTACACCTACGACTTCGATCCATCCGTTGGCGTTTGTTGTTCCCTTGGACACTCCGTCAACGTAAACCGTTGCGCCGCTTACAAGATTGCTGCTCTTGTCGTAGACGTATATCCTCACATCATCCTTGCTTCCGTCGCTATCCGAGTCCAATGTGAGCTTCTGTGTCCATATGAACGGTTCGCCGTTTCCTTCTGATATTATTGTTACTTCGGATGTCTTGCCGTCCGTTGTTGTTACCTTTACAGTGTGCGCGCCTGCAGACAGACCCTTTGTATTGAAGTTGATGTAGCTTGCTCTTGACCTGCCGCTTGTTAGGTTTTGTGTAACACCATCTATGGTGATGTTTGCAACGTCGTCGTTGTCGAGCGAGGTCTTGTTCTCATCATAGATGAACATCTTCATGTCATTGGAGTTATTTCCGCCGGTCTCGTTATACATAAAGGCGTCAGCATAGATGTATCCTTCGACTCCTTTCGTATAGAACTTTGTTTCGGCTTTGTATTCAACGTTATTTCTCATATATATGAGGTTCGCCACATGGTCGCCCTCAGTGATGTTGTAGACATATATCTCACCAGTGCTATTTGTTACACCTGCATAGTTGTCATCAACGAAGACTCCCACTCCTGCTTCTGCAAAGCTAGTGCCGTTGTTGTCGAACATCATTATCCTAGCATCGTTCGTGAGGTTGTCGGCATCCGAAGCCATAACGAAGGCTTCTATAAAGATATAGAACGTCTCTGTTGCGTTTTGTCCCTCAGACTTGAATTTCTCGTTGCATCTGAGGTATCCACGGAATGCGGCGACATCGAATTCTCCTTTTCCTGCTCCAATCTTTATGAAAGAGCCGTTTGCATCAGTTGTTCCGACGTACTTTCCGTCGAAGTATATCTCTGTTCCCGGGAATGGCATGTCGCTCTCGTTGTAGGCTATCACCTGGATGTCGTTCTTGAGGCCGTCGCTGTCGGCATCTAGGACGAATATGTCGATATACATAAACGTGCCAATGTTGCCCTCAGATTCGAATTCTTCATGAGAGCGCAGTTCGACACCATGTTCTACCAAGGTCATATTATTCCAGTATGCGTCCACTTTGAATTTACCATCGTGCACATTATATTGATATAACCAACCAAGCTCATTGGTGGCGCCTACATACACTCCATCCACGTAAATTCTGACGTCTTTTAGTGGGTGGTCTGTCCAATCATATGCCGCGACCTTCAAGTCATCTCTCTTGCCGTCATCGTCCGCATCCAACACAAGTGAGAAGGTGTAGATGAAACCATATTCACCTGCTGATTCAAATGGTTCAGACGACCTAAACTTGAAGTTGCGCTCTGCATCATAATAGAATGCATTTACTTCGAATTTACCAGACGATACGTTGTGTTTGGTGAACATGCCCGTGACATTCTCTGTCTTGCCAACAAACTGTTGACCGATGTATATCTCAGCACCACCAACGGGCATATCTGTTTCGTTACAAACTATAATCTGTATGTCGTTCTTTATGCCGTCGGCATCGAGAGCAACGAGGTATGTATGTGTATATATGAATCCGCTCTTATTGCCCTGGCTTTCGATGTCTGCGTGCGCCCTGAGTTCGAAGTTCAATGTGGCATTGAAGTACTGAGCATCCACTCCGAATTTTCCTGACGGTGCATTGTATTTTATATATCCGCCATTCGCGTCTGTAATGCCTTCATATCTGCCGTTGAAGAATACCTTGGCACCGGCCAATGGTTCATCCTTATCGCTGTATACGATAGTCTGTATGTCGTCTTTCCTTGTATCGTTGTTCGCATCGATGAGGTATGCTTTGACATATATGAATCCGCCTACCGCACCCATACTATCGACTTCGGCATGCGCCCTGAATATAAAGTTGAATGTTGCGTTGAGATATTCAGTGTCGATACCGAATCTCCCTTGTGGGATATTGAGCTTGGTAAAGAACCCAGTATCATTTGTCATTCCTTCATATCTGCCGTTGAAGAAGATTTTGGCACCATTTACGGGTAGGTAGTTGTTGTCGCTAACCATTGCCTGTACATCATCCTTCATTCCATCGTTATCTGCGTCTATTAAGTATGCGCGTATGGTGATGAATCCTCCTATCTGGCCTTGGCTTTCAATCATTTTCTGCGCTCTCAATGCATAATTCAATGTTGCATCGAAATATTCAGCACCAACATCGAATTTTCCTGCAGGCACATTGTATCTCGTAAACGCTCCAGTTTCGTTTGTCATGCCTTCGTACCTGCCGCTGAAGAATATCTTGGCATCCTTGAGAGGCATGTTGTTCTGGTCTTTAACCATTACCTGTATGTCATTCGGGAACGTGCCGTTGTCTAGGTTTTGAACCAATGCTTCGATTATGATGAAGCCTCCTACCTGACCTTTGCTTTCAATTTCCTTATGTGCTCTAAAGGCAAAGTTCAATGTATTGTTGAAGTATTCAGCATCGATACCGAATCGTCCCGCAGGTACATTCATTCTCGTAAGAGCTCCGGTTACGTTTGTCGTGCCTTCATATCTGCCGTTGAAGAATATCTTGACGTTATTAATCGGCACGCCATCTTGGTCTTTAATGAATACCTGTAAGTCATTCGGGAACGTTCCGTTGTCTAGATTCAATACTAGTGTCTCCATTGTGATGAATCCAGCTGCTTGAATGCCTCCGGTTACTGGACCTGCAATACCTCCAGCTGCACCGAATTCTCTGTGTGCCTTCTGTTCGAAGTTCTTTGCCGGGTCGAAGTACGATGCGTCCACGACATAGAATCCTGGCGCTACGTTGTATTTTATATAACTGCCGTTTGCATCGGTAGTAGTTAGGTACTGTCCATTAACGAACAACTTTGCGCCCTGCAGCAACTTGCCGTCCTGGTCCTTTACTATGATTTGTACATCGTTGGGGAAGGTTCCATTGTCCAAATTCTGGACAAAGGCATCTAGTGTAATGAATCCGCCTGCTTGGAATCCTGCGGTCGGGCCTGCAATGCCACCAGCTGCACCGAATTCCTTATGTGCCTTAAGTTCGAAGTTCTTTGTCGGGTCGAAGTACGATGCGTCCACGACATAGAATCCTGGCGGCACATTGTATCTCGTGTAGCTGCCGTTTGCATCAGTGGTGCCTATATATTGTCCATTCACGAAGATTTTCGCGCCCTGCAACAACTTGCCGTCCTGGTCCTTTACTATGATTTGTACATCGTTGGAGAAGGTTCCATTGTCGAGGTTTTGGACGAGCGTGTCCATCATTATGAACCCACCTGCTGTTGCACCTGTTCCAGTGACTGCTCCGCCTGTTACACCAAACTCCCTGTGCGCTCTCATTTCAAAGTTCTTTATTGAGTCGAAGTATGCAGCGTCAACCGGGTAGTATCCGGCAGTCAAGTTGCGGATGGTGAACGTGCCGTTTGCGTCAGTTGTTCCCTTCAGGTTGCCTTTGAAGAATACCTTGGAGTTATTTACCGGTGTTCCGTCCTGGTCCTTCACTACGACTTTTACGTCGTTGGGTATGCCATCAATATCTCTTGCCTCGACTAGAACCTCCATCATTATGAATCCGCCGGCCATTGGTGCGCCTGGACCCATTCCTGGTGTTGGTCCGCCTGATACGCCGAACTCCCTGTGCGCTCTCATTTCAAAGTTCTTTATTGAGTCGAAGTATGCAGCGTCAACCGGGTAGTATCCTGGCGTCAGGTTGAGTATCTGGAATATGCCGCTTGCGTTCGTTGTGCCTTTCAGGTTGCCGTTGAAGAATACCTTGGAGTTGTTTATCGGTGTTCCGTCCTGGTCCTTTACTATGACTTTTACATCGTTCGGGATTGCATCTGCGTGCAGTGCCTCGACTAGAACCTCCATCATTATGAATCCGCCGGCTGTTGGTGCGCCTGGACCCATTCCTGGTGTTGGTCCGCATGCTACACCGAACTCCCTGTGCGCTCTCATTTCAAAGTTCTTTATTGAGTCGAAGTATGCAGCGTCAACCGGGTAGTATCCTGGTGTCAGGTTGAGTATCTGGAATACGCCGCTTGCGTTCGTTGTGCCTTTCA